>Ga0208648_1001317_pt1 | contig 20769 bp, 16 predicted proteins | sample AntAceMetag02UKL_FD_184772 | JGI IMG/M metagenome (GOLD analysis project Ga0208648, IMG submission 184772) | Saline lake microbial communities from Ace Lake, Antarctica - Antarctic Ace Lake Metagenome 02UKL (SPAdes) (version 2) | ecosystem: Environmental > Aquatic > Non-marine Saline and...
ATTATTTATTATAGTATTTCATTGCAATTAAAATCGATGAAATCGCAGGAAATGGCAATCTGCATTGATATTATGCTCTGATTTTTCCTGAAAAACACTGGAGCGCTTTATGTCGGGGGAGGGAATGAGTTCTGTACATCGTTGGTATTGTAAAGCGTAGAGTTATAATTGTGTCCTCTGATTAAAGAAATGTACGTCAACTTACTATAGAAGTATCTTTAAAGCAGCAATAAACAAATTTACTTGATTGATATACAGAAATATATTAATCTTCAGGATTAGCGTTATCTCTTTTGTCTGGAATGAAAGAAATTTGTAAAGCAACGTGGAGGAAAACAATTATGTCAGTTATTTTTAACCTGCTTATACTTGAAAATGAAGATAAGATTTGCAAAGGACTGGAAGAAGCTCTGACAAAAGGAGATATCCTGCTTAATCCTTCAATAGCAAGAGATGAGAAAGAATTAGAAGATCTATTGAAAACAAACCCACCGAATGAAATCGTCGCTGAAGCATCTTTTTCAGGGTTCCAGCTTGAAACTGCAATTAATATGCGGAACCAAATCACACCCGCTGTACCATTCATTGTCGTAGCAATGGATGAAGCTGAAACAACAGGCGAAATGTTCCTCAACCAGGGAGTGAGTGAATATGTTGTATTCGATACATTCGATAATTTAGCAAGAGCTGTCGCAGCCAATATGCTTCGCTCTCAAAAGTTTCCAGCAAAGCAAGCCAAAAAAGAAATCCCGGCGCCTGATAAGGAAGCTGAAAAAATATCAGAAGCTGTAGAAACTAAAGAAGAAGTCGCTCCAACAATTGAAATTGAAAAAGAAATTACGCCACCGATCGAAGCTAAAGAAGAGATCGCTGACTCAGCTGAGACCACAATAGAATTTGAAGAGATTTTTGATAACCAGGGAGACACAATGCGGGTTGATGCCCAGGAATCTTTGCAGTCTGAGACGAGAAGATTTGAGGAGTTATTATCGAATCATGTTGATGGCATTCTAATCCTGAACAAAGAAAATAATATTGTTTTTTCTAACCCTTCTGCTGAGGCAGTTTTTCGTTCGGGTGCAGGGAATATGGCTGGTAAACCATTGCATGATTTTCTCGATGCTGATAATTGTTCAATAATTTGCCAATATCTGGCATCATGGCAGCAGGGAGAACATAAGTCCTTTCAGTTAGAAATCGCGTTGGATGATAATACTTCCCTGCCATTCAAATTTTCAATTTCACCAAGGGTTTCTGAAATTGGTGACATTATCGAAACACTTGTTACATTTCATCCGGTTGAAATACCTGTCGCTTCAGCTACTGAATTGAACGCAGTAACTGACTCACAAATGCCATCGACAATGAATATGCCGCAAGAAATAATGAAAGCTATTAATAAATCGCTTAAAATGGCTGTGATCAATTTTTCATCAACAAGAAAAGAGACCAATATAATCCTCGAATCCGAAACTGAAGACCCGGATGATCTCGTAGAAAGCCTCGAGGATGCTGCACAGGCAATGAGAAAATCTCAGCGAGCTATCAAAAAAGTAGTGAGGCTGATGGCTGAACTGGAGAAGCTGAACGATAATGCAGCAGGGTAAAACAAAAAATATTTGACTAATATTTGATCATGAGCGTTTTGTGTCTCCGGCTGAACTTCGGCGTCGGTCGCTGATATTTTAACCGGGAATTTCAATCAGTCACATTTGATTCAATTTATACCCTCTCTGATAAACTGTTTCTATGCGTTTCCCGAGGTCGGGCAATTTTGTCCTGATTCGATGGATGTGCATATCAACTGTACGTGTAGTGACATCAGTCTCTTCGCCCCAGATCTCATCCATTATTTGGTATCGGAGTACGACCCTTCCTTCACCCCTGACTAACAACGTCAAAATCATGAATTCAATCCTGGTAAGGTTTATCTCTTTCCCGTTCCAATCAGCCTGTCCAGACAAACAATCCAGCACAAGACCACCGGACTTCAGCAGGTTGGGAACATGCTTTTCAGGGCAGGTACGAAGCAATATTGCCCTGGTTCTGCAGGATACGCGAAGGGAAAAAGGGATTGTCAGGAAATCATCACACCCCTCATTAAATGCTCTTACTTTTACTTCTTCTCTATCTTGAACAGAAATTGCTATCACAGGGATAGATTGTGCTTTCTGTCGAAGTTTTCTTAAAACTTGCCACCCGTTGATTCCGGGGATCATCAGGTTAAGTACCATCAGATCGAGATGATTATTCAAGGCAAATTCCAATCCGCTTCGTCCATCCCGGAATAGTATAACCCGGTATCCCTCGCTCTCAAAACCATTCTGAAGCGTTCTGCCAATAACAGGATCAAATTCGATAATCAGGATCGAAGTTTTCATCTATCAAACCGGCAATTCAATCCGAAAGACACTTCCACCATCAGGATTTGGCTGCATATAAATGCGTCCCCTGTTTGCCCTGACTGCTTTCTTTGCCTGGTAAAGTCCAAGACCCGCTCCTGCTGCAAAACGGTGAGTGTCATCCGGAATAATAAAGAATGGTTTGAACAATCTTCGTCTGAACTGCACAGGAATACCAATCCCGTAATCAATGACTTTGATTACTATCCTGTGATTCTGCTGATTACCTTTTACAACAATTCTTTTTGCCTCATCCTCCAACGAATATTTTAGTGCATTATCAATGAGATTATCAAGCGCCATTGCAATACTGTCAACATTCCACTTTCCATGCCATCCGGATTCAGCCAAATCTACTATGTAATTTAATCCCTTTGCTTCGATACTCATCCGCCATCTTTCAGCAGTTTTTCGAAGTTCAGTGCAGAGGTCTGTTTCTTCACGTAGAGTGGTTACCAATTTTTTCTTCATCGCTGCGATTGTTGTTTTTGCAGCTCGCTGTAAATTGTCGGATTCTGCTTGAAGTTGTTCTAATATTTCCTCTTCCTGTTGCGGTGAATCATAACGTTTGTCCTTTATCGATTCTACCAGTACTCCGATCCGGAAAACGGGCATTTTTAAAATATAACGGTAATGTGCCAGCAGAGACCGCTGATGTCTAAAAGCCCGGAAATATACAACTACCATTAAAGTTAATACGACAATAATGACCATCAATCCGATCAGGTTAATTGTAAAAAACTTTTGCACTGCTGTGACTGACTCTAATACTGTATTATACCATCGCCGTTCACCAAAAATTACCGACACCCTGACATGAGGCGCGGGAATAGTGGAAAACTCATGTAACATATCCCTGCAATAGGGATCGGCGGAGTCGAATCCCGGACTGTCACCCCACCAGTAAACAGTATCTTTACCCGCAATAGCACCAAAACCAAAATCATATTTCTCCTTATTATGAGGTTTTGAATAAAGTGAAAACATTGTCGATTCAGTACGTAAGCTATCAATCAATGACGGTAACCTCTCAATGAACCATGACGGATCGAAGACTAAACCCACTGCCGTATCACCGATTGCTTTGCCGTCTCTAACAGGGAACAGCAGTAAACCTCCTAATGAATCATTGATATAATTTAAACGCGCATGTCCGCCGAAATACAGGTTTGAAAGTTCATTGTTCTTCCACTGCTCAACAACAGATTGAAAGGATTTTTCCAACTCTTCATCAGTTACCTTGTCTCTGTTGATTTGTTTGATTATGCCGGATTTATCAAATAGAAATGAAGAAAGAACTTCTGGCTTTTCGTTAAGCGAGACTGCGAATTCATGAGAATTCGGCTGAAACTGTTCACCATCGATATGCTCAGAAATGAATCCTGCCAGTGGTTGGTAAAGTCCACGGTATCCTGATATAAGATTTGAACGGAAAAACAATCCCTGGTTGATCATATCCATTCGAACAAGACTGGGGGTGCCTTCAACAATGAAGGTATTGATCTCTTCAATCTTGTTCTTTGCACCGAGGGGAAAAAGGATTACCCATAGTATCACCACAATCCCAACTATGAGAGAAATAACACCCCAATCTGAAAACCTCCATCTCATTTCAACCTCCTGTGTAAAGAGTATCCAACCAGCCAGTCAAATTCACGGGAAATAGTGAACTACCCCGCAGCAAGCTACGGGGCATCAAACAGGTAATACCGGGACTTCCTTCAGACCCAAGTCCCGAATGTCAAATTTTAACGAAGCAAGCTTCGAGGTATTAAACCCTCTTTTTGAAATAAACTAAATGCAATTGCTTATAATCAAAATAAACCATCAGGATTGTTGAATTGTCACAAAGTTGTAACATCTGCTCTAATTGAAAATATCACACTAAGAGAGGTTAGGCTTATCGATCATAGATTATGCGATCAGCCTTTTTGGAATATTGTATTTTCGTACTGATTTGTAGAGCCGAGAGTAGATACCACACTATCAGATTCTCCAGATTCGTTTAACCGCTTTAACCCTTGAAGCTTATTTGTATGCAGTATAAAGTTTTGTTTAATAATCTTGCTACCGCCGAGATTGTTAAATAGTTAAATGCATATTAAATGAACTTGACTTGCCTTATTGTTTCCGAAAGGTTTAGATTAAGTAAACAGATAAGCCGTACCGCCGAAAACGCTTCAGATCACAACACTGTTCAAGGAGAATGATCATGCGTAATACAATTCTTTTATTTACAGCCATTTGTTTTACTGTATTGGCGACTTCAAATCTTATGTCCCAGGAACATGAAAACGTCGAAATGGTAGGAAGGATATATAATGGATGGAATCAGGTGGAGGATGTAGTTGTGGTTCGTAACCTGGCTTTCGTAGCTGCCGGGATTTCCGGATTGCAGATTCTTGACGTTTCTGATCCTGCAAATCCAGAATTAATTGGTTTTTGGGAAGATAACCCTGGGTTTTCCATGGGAATCGCATTATCCGATAATTACGCTTATTTGTCGGACGCGGGGGGTGGACTGAGCATTGTATCAGTAGCAAATCCCGAAAATCCTGAGGAAGTAAGTTTTGTGGAAACATCAGGAATGAGTAGGAGTGTCACAGTTTCAGGCGATTATGCTTACATTGCGGATGATCGAAATGGAATGCGAGTAATTTCCATTCTCGATCCCGAATCTCCTGAGGAAGTAGGATTTTATGATACAGAAGGTTGGGCTCGAAGAGTCGAGGTGTCAGGGGATTATGCATATGTAGCTGATGATACCTGCGGTTTACGTGTTCTTTCTATTGTTGATCCTGAAAATCCTGAAGAAGTGGGATATTGTAATTCATTCGAATATGCCGAAAGCGTAACCATTCGAGGAGAATACGCTTATATAACCGGTGGTGGACCGGGCGGGTTATATATTATCTCCATTACCGATCCCGAAGAACCGGAATTAGTCGGATACCTTGAAACACAAAGTAATGCAAGGAATGTCGTGCTATCTGGCGATTATGCTTTTATTGCGAACGGATTTAGGGGATTAACCATAGTTTCAATCTCTGATCCGGAGAATCCGGAAGAAGCCGGAAATATTGATACAGATGAATATATCGAAAGTGTCTCCGTTTCCGGAGATTATGCATATATTGTAGATAAATGGGATGGCGGATTTTATTCGATCGCAATTGCCGATCCCTATAATCCGTATCAGGCTGGATCATATGAAGCGCCGATGTGGATAAGATGTATTGCCCTTTCAGGTGATTACGCATACGTTGGAACGGATGATCTACGCATAGTTTCCATAACTGATCCATCGCAACCCGAAGAGGTGGGAGATTACAATCACGAAAGAGTAGATGATATAAAGATCTATGGAGACTATGCATTCATTCCGGAAGAGGAAGATGGTCTCTATATACTTTCAATATCTAATCCACTAATACCAGAAGAAATAGGACATTACGATTCACCAGGCTCAGCTAACGGAGTTGCTGTTTCCGGCGACTATGCCTTCATAGCTGAATCCCGTATCAGGAATGATAATTACGAACATGTAGGCGGTGGTTTACGAATAATATCCATTTCTGATCCTGAGAATCCTGAAGAAGCTGGGTACTTCGATACTCCTGAAAAAGCTATTGATGTAGCGCTTTCAGGTGATTACGCTTATGTAATTGATACTGATTTTCGTTACACATTTTACGTCATTTCGGTTTCTGACCCTGAGAGCCCGGAAGAAGTAGGATTCTGTGAATTACGAAACAGACCTGGGAAAATTGAAGTTTCGGGTGATTATGCTTACATAGCTGATGATTCAAGAGGATTACGTGTTATTTCTATATCCGATCCGGAAAATCCTGAAGAGGTGGCATCTTATGATGAAGGCGATGGACGGGTAACAGATGTCGCTATTTTAGGTGAATTGGCGTATGTAGTTGATAGGAGAAACGGTTTAATAGTCATTTCTATTGCTGATCCTGAAAATCCGGAACGTGTAGGATATTATAAAACGCCAGGCTGGGAACAGAGTGTTGTAGTCTCGGAAGATGGCTTGATCTATGTGGCAGATGGAACAAACGTGGGGATTTACCGCTTTACCGATCCTGCCAAGGTGGGCGATAAATCAAATCGATTCATTCCAGCACAATTCAGCTTGGCGACACCATACCCCAATCCTTTCAACTCAACAACAATAATCAGCTATGGATTGCCATGTCCCGGTAATGTATCACTACAAGTGTATAACACATTAGGGCAGCAGGTAAGCACACTGTTTCAAGGTTATAAGCAACCCGGTATCCATACGACCAATATGGCAGCCAACAATCTACCGTCGGGATTATACTTCCTGCACCTGAAAACATCTAGCCAGGTGTTTACGCAGAAAATTATGCTGATCAAATAAAATAGTGTGGTTATCCAGTTAACTCAGCATAAGTAATATTGTTGGTTTAAAGACAAGGGTTAAGGAGTTTATCAAAAATATTATCCAATTTCCATCTCCGATTGAACCTGAATTCAAATTCGTTGAGATATCTTTTCAGGTGTTTCGGAGCTGGGTATCTATTAAATGTTCCACGAAGCCAGGCTTTTGTATTGGTTATAACTATATGCACATTTGGTAGCAGTTCCCTGGCTCTTTCAGGACTATACAATTTTTTCTGATCAAGATTATACTCATCTTTCAGATGTTTGTACGATGGGAAACCATCGGTAATTACGCTTGATCTTTTCGTAACATGTTCTTTCACAAAGGCACCAAGTTCATCTTTACTTGCATGTTGAATATGTTGAAAATAGCTGCGTCCCATCTTTTTCCCAAGCTTTTCAACAGCAACAGCGACCAATTGTTTATTATCGGCACCTCTTCCCGTTGGTCCGGATCGTGAACCGTCTATGTAGGTTTCATCGACTTCAACCTCGCCTGAAAGTAGGAATAGGCCTGAAGAAGTCATGCAACTTCGTATTTTATGCAAAAGGGTCCATGCTGTTTGATAACTTCTGATGTCAAGTTTACGTTGCAGTTCCAAGGCTGAAATTCCCTTCTTGTTTGTTGCAACCAGGTAAACTGCCCAGAACAACAGATGCAATGGTTGACGCATCCTGTGAAAACATGTGCCGGCAGTAACGGATGTCTGATGCTTACAAGACTTGCATTGAAAGAGCTTACGTGCCTTGATTATGTATGCCCCTGAATGATTACATTTAGGACACTTAAAGCCATCTGGCCAACGCACAGCGACGAGATGGTCAAAACATTGATCTTCAGTAGCAAAGTGCTTCTGAAATTCGAAAACTGAAAGAACTTTTGTCATTTGAACCTCCATGTATAACTGACATTGTGTTCAGTATATGTGCGGGTGTTCAGTGATAAATGCAACTATTTTGCTGAATTAAACGGTAACGGATTTTACGATAATGAAATCTGGGATCAGAATTGGTGGGGCGGAGAAACTGACCCGGAAGAAATTGTAAATTATCTTCCTTCTCCTTTGATTGACATTGAACCAATAGATGAACAGCAGGAGGATTGTGGAGAAGGTATTGTGCAGAACATGATGGAAGGAGAAGACGATGAAACCCCTGCTGATATATATAACAATGGAATCAATTTAGAACATACCGGCAATTACAGTAGAGCCCTTAGCACCTACTAAAATATGGTAGATGATTTTCCTGAATCTATCTATACAGATTTGGCATTAAGAAGAATGATTGTCTGCCAAACCATCGCTGATGTAACTTCTTATGATGATCTCATGGATTATTACGAATCAATTTCAGATTCTACAGATATTCATGCGTTGGCTCGTACTACAAACAATGCCACTGCCTGGTGCTTAGCAGAAATGGAAGAATTTGATGATGCTGAAGATGAATTAAACGGTTTGATAAGATTGAGCCGAACACGTGAAGATTCAGTTAGTTATACTCTCACTATGCTATTTGTTCGACTGAAGGAGCTTTATAGCAGAGACAGGTTAAACAAATTGGCTTCTGGTTCAAATAGTATAGCAGGGATGACCGAAGAGCAAATTCTAAAAGATATTGATGAATTACTTACATCAGGTAAATTTCCAGATCAATCAGAAAGAATTATATTTCCAAAAGAGTTTGCATTCGGACCCTTATATCCCAATCCATTCAATTCAATTATTGGTATCGCTTTCGCCATTCCTGAGCAGGCTGATATCAGGATTACGGTCTATAACCTCCTTGGCAAGAAAGTTAAAGATTTGATAAACAGGCAAATGACCCCTGGGAACCATAAAGTTTTCTGGGATGGGAAAGGCATTTCAGATCAAGAAGTTTCTTCAGGCATTTATTTTGTTAATATGGAAACCTCTGGATTTAATCAAACAAAAAAGATTGTTCTTCTGAAATAAAGACATCTTTCCGGTAGGCATAAAAAAATGCCGCGCAGTGCTTGGACGCGGCATTTTGATGGAGGTACTGAATTATGATTCAGTTCCGTAGGATTGCCAAGGTATTGTCGTCAATAATGACTTTATGTTTGTAATTTTTAACTTTAAGTATCTCCAAGTCTTTTCCAAACGGAAGGCTGTAAGCTACGACCGAACGAACCGGAACACCGTTCAACTTTCCCGGTTGGAATTCCCATTTGTCAATTGCATTTATAGCATTCGGGACTGCTATCTGGCTGGTTTTATATAGCACTCCGGCGCTTTCTACTGATCCATTTTCATCAATAGTGATTTCAAGTGTTATGTACCCTTCGATCTCACGATTTGGTGTATAAAAAACCCTCTCAGGGCGTACCGTGGAAACGGGTTGTGGGATAGTAAATTCGGCTTGCAGTTCCTCAACCGGAACAACGTTTCTATCTTCAGCAAAAACACAAGCAGCAAGTAATAAAACCGCAATTATTGCGTATAGTGATGTTTTTCGCAGATTCATTTCTGCCTCCAGGGACTTCCGGCTACAACAGGTTATAAAGCAAGCGCTATGCCTGTAGTAGGACAATTACACATGTTATTATTAATACATATCATATGATGATTAGCCTCTTTTTATACCTGTTCTTTTGTAATGTTTAATTAGTGAAACGAAACGAATAGTCCTGATAGAGAGTAGCAGACTGATACAAGAGAAATGATTCTCAATGTAGGATAAATATATATTTCTTGACGAATTCCAAAAGCGATCATATATTGCCATAGATTTCCTTAAATATAGCGGGAGGCAAAAATTCCTCGTAAAGAATGGTATGAAGACTGGTTTGATAATACTTACCTTGCACTTTATCAACATCGTGACATTGATGAAGCGCGTAGTTTTATTTACTGGCTGTCAAAGAAATATGCCAACTGTGCATCACAGGGTGTGATTGATATAGCCTGTGGAGCCGGACGTCATGCCTGGGTGATGGCGTCAGAATTTGATTGGGAGGTTACGGGGATAGACTTATCAGAAACTTTACTCAATCGCGCGTCAAAGGGATTTCAGGATAACAATATCAATGATCCTGCAATTGGACTAAATGATTCTACTCCAGTTAAGATAAGAGATATCAATAATTCACCGGGTTTTATAAGGGCGGATATGCGCCAACTTCCCGTGGAAAGCAATCTTTTCGGGATGGCAACTAACTTGTTTACCAGTTTCGGTTATTTTGATTCAGATGACGATAATTTATGCGTACTAAAGGAGATGGCTCGAGTACTGATTCCCGGAGGAATGCTGATATTTGATCACATGAATCTGGCCTGGACTTTGGATAACCTGGTTGAAGAAGACACTATTTACAGCGAAGGAATCCAGGTCAGCCAGCATAGATATTTCGATAAGATCAGCAGACGTCTCAAGAAGGATATTTCAATAAAACCTGTCAAAGGAGAAACACGGAAAGTGCAGGAATCGGTTCGTATTTACAAGTTCGAGGAGATGGAACAACTTTTGACTTCAGCCGGTTTCAAAACAGAATTGGTCGTTGGCGACTATACCGGTGCTAACTATAATCCAAAAACATCAAAACGTATGATAATCTGTGCGAAGGTTGAACATTGAAAATAATTCCATTTCACCAAATCCCCGGTATGCCACCACTTGTTGTTGATATGCTCGATGGCAATGCCGGGATAGAGCCCGGATTTTCCCTGACTGTCGATGCTGCAACATGGAGAGAAAGGTCGGCAAAGGAAGCATCACTTGGGAGAACCTCAAAGCTGACAGAACATATCCTGTCGAGGGCGAAGGGTCTTGACTTGCATGAATCTGCCCGCAGGAATATCGAAGCTCTTTCAGAACCGGGTACTCTGACAGTCGTTACCGGTCAACAAGTAGGTCTTGCCGGTGGCCCACTTTTAACTCTGTATAAAGCGCTTACTACAATTTACCTGGCACGAAGCCTCCAGAAGGAAAGTGGAGTTCGGACTGTTCCTGTTTTCTGGATGGCAACATCAGATCATAACCTGCCCGAAGCAGCACAACTCCGGTGGATCGATAAGAACAATAAACTCTCAGGAATTTCACGCCCTTCTGATGATAACAGGTCGCCGGTGGGAAATATAATGCTCGGTGATCAAGCGACAGAACTTATAGAAAAACTTGAAATTGAACTGCCGGACAGCGAATTCAAACCGGAATTCATGGAGATGCTTCGCGCATCTTATCGACCGGATGAGACTTTTGGACGAGCTTTCCACCATCTTGGCAACTTGATTCTTGGACCGCTTGGTATGGTCATGCTCGATCCGGAAGATCCTGATTTGAAAAAATCTTGTCAGCCTTTCTGGGAAAGGGCAGTAGGTGATATAGAAGGACGGATGGACCGGTTACTGCAACGAAGCACTGAAATCCAAAGTGCCGGCTATGAAGTCCAGGCTCCGGTTTCTTCAGGGCGCCCGGCGTTATTTGTTCTTGAAAGTGGTATCCGCCGAAAAGTAGTGCTTGAAGGCAGAGCTAAACGCGCCCAGAGTGACCTGATCATTTCAGTGTCTGACCTGATGGAAATTGCAAAGAATGAACCCGAACGTTTTTCTGTGGGTGTGACCCTAAGACCATTGTACCAGGGATACCTTCTGCCTGTTGGTGCATATGTAGCAGGACCACATGAAGTGGCATATTGGGCACAATTGTCTGATGTATTTGAACCTTTGCAAATCCCCAAACCTGCCTTGATACATAGAGCAACAATGACTCTACTCGAGAAGAAAACCAAGCGGCGTCTTTCCAAATTGAATATTTTGCCTGAAGCGTTTTTTAGTAATCTAAATGAGTTGACCGATACAATTCTTATTGAACATAGTGATAATAGAAATGCAGAGCTTTTCCTTGAATTACGAAGACAAGCCGGAACTTGCAGCGAAAAGCTTTTTGAAAGAGCCAGTGGACCTTATGCCGGACTGGATACTATAATTGATAATGCATTCAAGAAAATTAATTACCAGTTAGACAAACTCGAGAACACTTTTAATCAACGACTTAGACAGCAGCATTCACAAATTATGGATACGGTAGAAGTTGTCAGTCACCATCTTCGTCCAGCAGGACAATTACAGGAGAGAGTCATTAATCCGTTCTACTATTATTCACGCTATGGGAGTAGGATACTCGAGATACTTCTCAAAAAGGTAAGGCATTATAGTGAAGGACATATAATTATTGATCTTGAGGAGGAATTAGAATGAGTTTGGATGTTCTCGCTTTTGGTCCTCATCCTGATGATGTTGAAATACACTGTGGCGGTACTATCTCGAAACTGGTGCGGCTTGGATATTCGGTGGGTATTATCGATATGACAGCCGGTGAACTTGGTACAAGAGGCAGTGAGGAAGAACGCGCCGAAGAAGCTGCAAATGCTGGTAAAATCCTTGGAATTAACTTTCGCGAAAACCTGCATCTTCCCGATGGCGGACTGAACAGCAGAGATTACATTCAACGTGACACAGTTGTTGAATGTATTCGTAAACATAAACCAGATATGTTAATTGGACCCGTTGCCAAAGATCGTCATCCGGATCACAGACAAGGGATGTATCTTGTTGAGGAAGGATGTTTCCTTGCAAATGTAGGGAAATGGTCACCATCAGGCTCAGACAAACCAAGCGATTTGCCGAGGCATAAGGTTAAGGCATTGCTAAGGTATCCCATTTGGTGGCATCCCCAGGCTGACCTGATAGTCGATGTATCAGATGATTGGGAAACAAGAATGAAAGCTGTCAGAGCCTATCGTACCCAATTTTACACAGAAGGAGTAGAGGGACCGAAAACTTTCCTTTCTACACCTCAGTTCGTTGAATGGGTTGAGGGGCGTGGCTCGCAGTTCGGAGCGCAAATTGGGGTGAATAAAGGAGAACCATTTCTTCTGAGAAATCCAGTGCCGGTTGATGATCCAATAGAGTTATTGGTGAATGGGGCAGGAATGGCTAATCCATGAATGATGAAGCGCGAAAAAGCCTGTCAATCGGAATAGTCTGCTATCCAACCCATGGCGGAAGTGGAGTAGTAGCATGTGAACTTGCTCATGGTCTGGCTGCAAAGGGGCATACTGTTCATGTTGTGAGTTATGCAGTGCCGGCGCGTCTCGACACGCTTCGCAGAGGAATCCACTTCCATTCAGTAAGAGTTCCCGACTATCCGCTGTTTGAATACCCGCCTTACAGCCTTGCTCTGGCAGCCAGGCTGGCAGAGGTAATTGATGAATTCAACCTTGATATTCTACATGTTCATTATGCAATCCCGCATGCTATATCAGGATGGCTGGCAAAAAAAATGACTGGTCGTAATAACCTGCCATTGATCACTACATTACATGGAACAGATATAACAATCGTTGGCAACGATCCTTCTTATCTGACTGTCACACAATACTCATTAAAAAAATCGAATGCTGTTACCGTTGTCAGTAAATGGCTTGGAGAACAGGTTCATATGCATTTAGACTGTCAATGTGAGACTGTAGTTGTTCCAAATTTTGTTGATACGGAAATTTATAAACCAGATAAGAAATGGCATCTCAAAGACAGACTTTGTAATACAAAACCGATAATAATGCATATGTCGAATTTCCGTCCGGTGAAAAGAATAAACGATGTAGTGGATACATTTCTAAGGGTACGCAAAGAAGTTCCGGCAAAATTGATTATGATAGGTGACGGTCCCGAAAGAGCGTCTGCTGAAAGAAAATTGAAAGAAAGCCCATTTGCGTCCGATGTGCAGTTTCTTGGAGTTCATAATTCAGCAGAAGAGATATTAGCTTGTGCTGATATATTCCTGCTTCCATCAGTTGCTGAGAGCTTTGGACTGGCTGCATTGGAAGCAATGGCATGCGGTGTCCCAGTGGTCGGGGCAAATGTGGGCGGACTTCCAGAAGTGGTTGAAGATGGGGTGTCGGGATTTTTACTACCCGCTGAAGACGTCCTCGGAATGGCAAAGGCATGTCTTTCATTGCTAACCGATAGTGCCCTCCTGAAAAAGATGAAGAAAGTAGCAAGAAAAAGCGCGGAAAAGGATTTTCAACAGTCTGTTGTTATTGATAGATATGAGAAGATGTATAGAGAAACAATTGAAAATATCTCCTCATCAGGAGCGTAAAGAGATATTGATGATTTTCTTTACAGTGCCGTTAGATTCACAACATAACATTTAGAAATAGCTTTGGAGTATTACATGAATCCCCAAATATTTCGTCAGTATGATATCCGTGGTATAATCGGTGATGATTTAACCAGGGAAGTTGCCCGTGAGATCGGTAGATCTTTTGCGTCATGGGTACGGGAAAAAGGTGGAAAATCAATTGTCGTGGGACGAGATGGACGTACCAGCGGACCAATGCTGCGTGATGGTTTTGCTGAAGGCGCAATGTCAGCAGGAATCGATGTTGTGGATATCGGTATGGTCCCCACACCGGCTCTCTATTTTGCACAATATCATCTTGACGTGGATGGAGCCGTACAGATAACAGGCAGCCATAATCCGCCTGAATTCAATGGTTTCAAGATGCTTATCATGAAAGAGACCTTGTATGGAGATACAATCCAGGAGGTTCTGAGGCGTATCGAGGCAGGAAAGTTTGCAAGTGGAAGCGGATCATTGACTGAAGAGGATGTCATTCCTGCCTACATCGATCATATTGCCGACAATATCAATCTTGCTCGCCCGGTTAGAATTGCCCTCGATAGTGGTAACGGCGTTGGAGGATTGGCTGCACCACAACTTTTCCAAAAGCTCGGTTGTGATATACTGGAATTATTCAGTGATGTTGACGGTAACTTCCCGAACCATCATCCCGATCCCACTGTTGAAGAGAACCTGGTGGACGTCCGAAAAGCAGTACAGGATAACAACCTTGAATTCGGTGTGGCATACGATGGCGATGCCGACCGAATTGGAGTGATAGACGACAAGGGACAGATATTATGGGGCGACCGGTTACTTGCTCTTTATGCTCGTTATGTGCTGAAAGAATTTCCCGGCGCTGAAATCATCGGTGAAGTGAAATGTTCCAAAGCTCTCTATGATGACATAGCGAAACATGGCGGAAAGCCGGTCATGTGGCGCACCGGGCATTCATTCCTGAAAGCTAAGCTGCGCGAATCAGGAGCGAAACTTGCCGGCGAGATGAGTGGACATATGTTCTTCAATGACAGGTATTTCGGTTTTGATGACGCCATTTATGCTTCTGCCCGCCTGGCAGAGATTGTGGCTAAGGAGGGTAAACCTCTCTCAGAACTCCTCGCCGATCTACCCAATTACCCGGCTACTCCGGAGATGCGTGTAGATTGTGCTGATGATATTAAGTTTGATGTGGTCACAAAAGTCGCTGAATATTTTAAAGCCCGGTATGATGTTGTCGATATTGACGGTGTCAGGATTAATTTTGAGCATGGCTGGGGTTTATGCAGACCCAGCAATACTCAACCTGTTCTGGTACTGAGATTCGAAGCGGATACCGAGGAGCGAATGAAAGAATATCAAAAAGAGGTCGAAGAAGTTGTAGCCGAAGTAAGAAAATCCTTTGAATAACCCCGACGATATTTTCAGAATAATCATCGTCTTGTTGGATAATCACAGCTTTTTTGCTTAATTTGACTGTCGATATAGATATATAAACTTTGACAGGGGCTACTTATAACTTTAGATGAAGCGCGAATATGGTGTAAACGTCTTGCTACACAGCATTATGAAAACTTTTCTGTCGCGTCATGGCTTCTGCCGTCCTGGCTACGCGAAGAATATTTTGCTCTTTATGCGTTTGCGCGCTGTGCTGATGATCTTGCGGATGAGCAAGTTGGGAACTCGCCGGTCACTGCAGAATCGAGTGAAAGCAGGCTTCGCAGTTTAGAAAATTGGGAGGCGATGCTTAACGAGATTTATGATGGTATAGAACCAATACATCCTGTTTTTATCGCGCTTGAGCCTGTGATTCACTCAAAACGTCTTGAAAAAGAATTGTTTGTGAAATTACTCGATGCCTTTCGGCGAGATCAGGTGCAAAAGCGGTATGATACGTGGGATGATCTAAGAGGCTATACTTCAGGTTCCGCCGACCCAATCGGCAGGTTAGTGCTGAGGCTTCATGGATACCGTGATCATTCTTTTGACCAATTGTCGGATTCAATTTGTACCGGACTCCAATTAGTCAATTTTCTTCAGGATATCAAGAGTGATTATCTGAAACGGGATAGAATCTATCTGCCGTTGGAGGATATCGAGAAATACGGAGTATCAGAAAAGATGATTTCACGTGTACCTTCACCCCTGGCATTACAGAAGCTAGTGGCATTCGAATCTGAAAGGGCGGAAAGACTCTTAAGTTTAGGTAAAACACTAATAGATAAGGTGAAACCATTGTTAGAACGCCAGTTAATTCTATTTCATGGCGGCGGTCGCCTGGCACTGGATTCGATACGAAGGGCTCAGTATGATACGAACAGCAGGCAGAGAAATGTGAAGATACTGTCAAAGTTCGCATTATTCATGAGAGCATTCCAGGGAAAATCTATATGATTCATACACGTAACGCATACAAGTATTGCAGGGAAGTTGTCAAACGGTCGGCAGGGAATTTTTTCTATGCTTTCCAACTATTACCAAGAACAAAACGGTACGCAATTTATGCTGTTTACACCTTTTGCAGAGCAGCGGATGATGCAGTTGATGAGCTTCCCGATATATCGTTGCGGCGAGCCGCCCTGGATTTAGTTAAATCAGCCTTAGAAAGAGTGTACAGTGGCAACCCCCGTGGTGAAATGGAGATTGCCCTGGCAGATACAATAGGTAAATACAGGCTTACAAAACAGTACTTCGATGATCTTCTCATTGGAATGGAAGGAGATATTAAACCTGTAGCGATGAATAATTTCTCAGAGCTTGAGGAATACTGTTATCGCGCTGCCGGAACTGTTGGTTTATTGTGCCTTGAAGTTTTTGGTGTTGCCGGTGAAAAATCAAAAAAATATGCTATCGCATTGGGACAGGCGCTTCAGCTTACAAATGTAATTCGTGACATGCGCGCTGATGCATTGAATGGCAGGATTTACATTCCAAAAGATCTGCTTGCTCAATATGGTGTAACTGTTGAGGAGATCGCGGAAGGTAGAACCGGACGCAGACCTGAAAGGCTCATCCGTGCCTTGATAAGCCTGGCAAAATCTGCTTATGAAGAAGCAGAGCGTCACCGGCCTAGGAGCGCCGCTGCAAGGTTGATGACTTCTGAAGCAATGAGAAGAGTGTATCGCGCTTTGCTTGCAAAGATTGAGGAAAATCCACAGCAGGTTTTAGTCAGAAGAGTATCACTTCCTCCCTGGAGAAAAGCCGGTGAAGTTCTCGCGGCAGTCACAATACGATAGGATCGCGTAGCATTTTCAAATAACCTGGAAATTCATGCTTAAGACCGAACAACATATTATTGAAAAAAATTATGTTTCTAAAGCGCTTGACAAAACCATCATGTTCTAACTGTGGTTCGAGAAGAATCCGCCGCATGGAAAGAGAGGGATGGTGGCAAACAAAATTCTTAAAAATGCTTGGACTTTACCCTTTTCATTGCGGAAAATGCAAGCAGAATTTTTATCTGGCAATTCGACATTTTGAGTCGGATAGATCGCCCCAAATAAATAATTAACTTTTTTAGTTAACAAGTCATTCAATATTTTGCATCGGGATGATCTACATTGTTCTAAACAGACTATACAAAAACCTCTAAACCATGAATACACATCAAGAAGACGATCTACGAAAAAAACTCGAAAGGCTTGAATTTGCCTTAAGCAGCACCTCTTTGGGTTTATGGGACTGGAACATTGAAACCGATGAAATCCATTATGACAGCTATTGGGCGGATATGCTTGGCTATTCTCTCGATGAACTTAAACCTGATATAAAGACCTGGGAAGGTCTTGTTCATCCAGATGATATAGAAATTGCACAAAAAGCCCTCCAGGATCATATCGAAGAGAAAACACCTTTCTACGAAACTGAATTACGAATGAAGACCAAATCCGGTAATTGGTTATGGATTTCTGACCGGGGAAAGGTTGTCGAATGGAATGCTGAAGGAAAGCCAACACGCCTGACTGGAACCCACCGTGATATTCATGCAAGTAAAGAAGCCGAAAACGCACTGAAAGAGAGTGAAAAAAGATTACATCAAATAATTGATCTTGTTCCACATTGCATATTCGCACGAGACAATAAAGGTCGTTTTATTCTTGCTAATAAGGCATATGCTGATGCCTTTGGTACAACATTTAGCAACCTTATTGGGCATACACTTTCAGATTTTCACCTTGAGAATACTGAATTTGAAAGACTGCACAATGAGGATATGGAGATTATAGAGAAGGGCACGGCAAAATTTTTTGGAATCGAAACCATTACTTTGCATGACGGAAGAAAACGACTGTTTCAAACTACCAAGATCCCATATTTAGTATCAGGATCCAGGGAACCGGCAGTATTAGGGGTATCAACCGATATTACAGAAAAAGTCAATGCGGAAGCAGCATTGCAAAATTCTGAAGAGCTAAATCGCGGGATTGTTGAAAATGTACCATTAGGTTTGATGTATTTAGATATAAACGGAATTATTATTTTCAATAATAAGATCATTAATGATATAATCAGTGTCAATGGAGAATCCCAGCAGGCTATTATAGGGAAATCTGTTTTTGAGCTGGATGTTCTTCAGGAGTCGGGATTCAATACAATTGTTGACAGGTTATTTGCAGGAGAATTAATAAGTGAAACGGAGATTTCACTACAAGCAGGTAATAATGAGCGCATTGAAATTCGTATTTATGGTGCGCCAAGGCACGATATAGATGGTAATATTGATGGAGCGATCATAATATGTATGGATATTACCGAATTTAAAGAACTTGAAAAACAATTTATTCAATCTCAAAAAATGGAGGCGGTTGGAAGGCTCGTCAGTGGTATCTCGCATGATTTTAATAACTTTCTTACCGCGATATCAGGACAGGCTGAACTTGCGGCTTTGGCAGTAAAAGAGACGGAGCCTGCATATTTACGTTTGCAAGAGATTATCAAAACCTCTGTAAAAGCATCTACTCTGATCCGGCAATTATTGGATTTAAGCAAAGGCGAAACACTTGCTCCGATAATTATTAACCTGAACCTGACAATAAGGGAAATGAAGTATATTCTTGATCGTTCCCTGGGTGAGTTTACCAGGCTTGAGCTGGATCTTGATCAGAATTTATTATTGATCAAGGCTGATTCTGCTCACATTGATCAGATAATTCTTAACCTGGTGGTCAATTCCCGTGATTCAATGCCTGATGGCGGTTTATTACATATTAAGACTGAAAACATCGTGTTTGAAGAGCAAGTCAGCATGTATCATTCTGACCTTCAACCCGGATCTTATGTTGCATTAAGTATTACAGATACCGGTCACGGGATGAGTCCTGAGGTTCAGGGAAGGATATTCGATCCTTTTTACACGACCAAACCATCCGGCAAAGGATCCGGTCTCGGACTCTCAACAGTATATGGTATTACAAAACAAAATGGTGGTCACATACTTGTCAGCAGCGAAGAGAGGAAAGGAACAACTGTTCAGATTTTTTTTCCAAGTGTAGAAGAATCTTATTCGGATCAAATTGAAGAGTCGGATGGTGACATAAAAACCATTGGAGCTGAAACAATCCTGGTAGCTGAAGATGATGATGAAGTCAGGGAAATTATTGTGGACAGTCTGAAAGAATTCGGGTATAATGTTTTGGAGGCTGTCAATGGCAAAGTGGCGTTCGATCTATGCGAAAGCCTTGATTTTAAAATCGATATTCTCCTTCTGGACGTTGTTATGCCAGAGTTGAGTGGCCCTGAAATGGTCGAACACTTGCTTGAGAGAAAAATTAACCTGAAAAGATTATTTATGTCAGGTTATCCCCTTGAAACAATGGTTAGCCGAAAAAGTTTATCTAAAGACGATCCTTATATTCAAAAACCATTCAGTCCAAGCGACCTTGCACAAAGAATCAGAGAGATATTAGATGAGTAGATATTATTCATGACTCACAGAGATTTGTAGTCATGAATTTGAAGTAGACCCGGGTCTCCGAACCGGGCAAGCTTTTTCTGGATTATTTACCCAATTCAAAGCATGTTTTATCCTTTTCTTCACCATTCACAATTATTGAAATCTTATGTTTTCCAGGATAGTGTTTTCGTGTTGTCATGTTTTTGAAGGATTGTTTTCTGCGGAAAGAGTGTTCTCCCGGTTTATAACTGTTCTCGGTAATTTGAAACACTTTCTTCGATAATTTCACGTTTGCTTTCATGTAGTAAATGCAGTACTCGAGCCGGACTTTCTTCAACTCTTTTTGATTTATGATTAAGTCGAAAGAGAAATTCAAATCGTCGCCGATATTAATCCTATACTTGCTGAGTTTGAGATTTTCGACATTCATATCTGTGGGATCACCAAACCCGAATAACAACAATGTTTCTTTATTTCCGGCTTTCAGCAGACTGCGGCAGGCGTGCTTGATCAATTTGTCGATGTTTGCAGCCTTTCCCATCCAACGATTGCAGATAGCAAGTACAATCTCCGGGTTATCTTTTGAAATATCATTCAGGTTGTTTGCCACACTTCGACGTACAGTTTCAGATTCATCGTTCTTTAACTTTTCAAGTATGGGCAGGATCAGGGTGGGATCTTTCTTAAATGCAGGCAGCGCCATAGCCCACGGAAGCCGTGGACGGCAACCCTCACTGGCGAGACGTCTGACTTTCGGATCCTCATGATCAGCCAGGGAGTGTTCAACGTCAACTATAATTTCCCTCCAACGACAATTAGAGTTCCCGTTTTTGTTTTGTTTGTTTAAGGCAGTTCTCCCCATGGGGAGAACTGAACATTTGTTAAGTGGTGTTTGCCTGTTTCTTC
>Ga0208648_1001319_pt1 | contig 20711 bp, 45 predicted proteins | sample AntAceMetag02UKL_FD_184772 | JGI IMG/M metagenome (GOLD analysis project Ga0208648, IMG submission 184772) | Saline lake microbial communities from Ace Lake, Antarctica - Antarctic Ace Lake Metagenome 02UKL (SPAdes) (version 2) | ecosystem: Environmental > Aquatic > Non-marine Saline and...
TTTTACCCAACCCCTTTATTTTATCCGGACGATTAAGAATTGCATGCTTGCCGTCATATTGATCTTGCCATGTTGCAATATCACGATCAACCGTATCCTTACATATCTTTTCAATTATTTTAGCATTGTCTTTTAATGCTAAAATTTCTTCAATATTCATGGTTTCTCCTAAAATATACCGAGTTCTTCGGCTGTTATTTCCTTTTTATCCCGTATCCTGATCGGTGTAAATATCATCTTAACCGCATCAAACTTATCGGGACTTCGATTAATTATTTTCTTCATTTCTTTTTTATCCGGCAATACTATTATTGTAGCATTGCTTCTATATTCATATTTTAAATTTAAAATTTCCTCGTCAAGTTCCTTGTCTGGTTGTAATGCAAGATTAATCCCTATTTCAGGATTTAGAGCTTCCCTAAGTCGCCAAGCAGTAAAGGAATTCATGTCAACGAAACTAAAATTACCATAATAATCCTTAATGCCCTTGACTGCCTTTGTGTAATTACCCTTGAATCCATAAACGTTTTTCATGCCCTGTTCGGCAAGTCTTGACTGTGTGCCGGCACCTTCTCCAACCACGTCTATAATACCTATGTTATTTTCATTCAACATTCCCTTTAATATTCCAGCAGCTTGCATGTGAATTTTCTTAGTCTTTGGCAGGTTAAGAGATTTAAATGAAATATGTTTCTCGCTACCCCACGCCATGACATTTTTATCTCTTCCCATACCTGCAACATCCAAAGTAATTCTTTTGGGATCTTCTACCTTTCTTTGTTTATTCCATCTTCTATGTGATGCTTCGAGCCATTCAAGTGGTATGAGACAGTCTGAACTTTCAATTGGATATTCACCAAGAATCCTTATTCTGAATTGGTCTTTTGGTCTGTAATATTGCCCCTCAAACTTGAAATCAAACAGGTCTGGTTTAAATTCCTCTTTTGTTATGCTTTGCACCCACCCCTCAGTATTTATAGCCCTTTTCACCGCATGATAATCAACCTGCCCGGAAATAAGCATTTTCTTTGACCGCACATTTGGCGAACTCAATGCAGATAAACTAAAATGAATATACTCTTCTGAATAGGTTGATCTATAACTCTCTCCAGTTCTTTTGAAAGGATTAAACGCAAGCCCAAGTCTCGGATCTTCACTCCCCATGAGACAACCCTTTGCTGCGTTAAAAATCTCTTGAACTATCCCTGTTGCCTCTGTCATTAATATCATCGTATGTAGAGAGTGGAAGCCATTCCATGCGTCCAGTGCTTTGTCGCCTGCTTTGAATGAAATCAGAAATTTATCTCCTCGCTCCTCTCCATTCTTATCGTAAAATTTAATTCCATCAGCCATTAATCTGCCATCGAGAGGTATCTTGAACGTTGAAAGCACCTTTCGTAACTCTGCCATCATGATCTTATATGCCTGGCGCCCAGTTGGAGCCGTCAATATAACCTTCACGTCTTTTGGAACTAAGTATATTCTACAAATACCGGCACATGCAAAAACAAAATCCTTCCCCCGTGAATTACAAGACCGTATGGATGTGTTCTCGTTAAACTGCAATGAAGATAGTATCTCTCTTTGTTTGCGGTCTAAGCGTATTGTAGTGGCGTCTCTGATGAAGAAATTCCAGTCCTCCATCCATCTCTTAGCACGATCTATGTCTTTACCTGACTTTCTCATTGTCTTTTAAGAAATAAGGGCAAGCGGACCCACCCTTATAATTTTTTGGGAATTCTCCCTTGATAATGGCTGATTAAATTCAGCCACACCTCAAGTATGATTGCCGTTTTGAAACTCATTTAGTTTAGCTAAAACTTTTGAGATTCGATATTTTGTCTCCTCAATTGATAGGTTTATACACTGGGGTTTTATCATAATTATATCTCCAGATCGTGTTGTATATGGATATATTTCAACTCCGTTCTTAGTATTGATTATTTCGGTTTTTAAGTCCATTATTCAGCTACCTTTACAAAATTAGCGTTATACCATTTTTCAAAACATCTTTTCTCATATTCTCGATCTATTCCTTGAAAAGATATTACTTTACATGCACTTGCAAACCAGCATTCCCAAAACTTTTCTTTTATTTTAGTCATATCTTCTTCTTTAATTTCCATTACTTCTCCTTGTTCTTCTCATTTCATTTCCCGCATCATTTGCGGAATATGCCATATTATTATCGATACTACCAAAATACACATTAAGAATATTAATTCTAATAATTTAATCTTTTTTCCTAATCTGTAAAACCAGATTCCCGTATCCATCTTTATTAACCAAAATGGTTTCATATTATTTTTTCTTCTTAATTACAATCTTAGGAAGCCCATTTTTCTTGAAATACTTTTTGAGCTTTCTAAGGTTTGGTTTCTTTATTAAGCTATTAACCTCGTCTGATTGTAGCATTTCATTCAACTTATATTCACCCATCCAAACATATTCAATTTTCGTACTTCCATATTTTATTCCTTCCTCAACCACAGTTCTAATGTCAGAAATCGGCGTTATCGGAACAACAAAATCCTTATCGTGATATTTATATAAAGATCGAAAGTTTCTTTCCCATTCATTTCGCATTTTCTGAAATTTTATTTCATCAACAGTTATCTTGTAGAAATTAACTCCCAATATCATCGCTATTATTAGAATAATTATAGTATTCATTTTTTACTTCTCATCTTTTTTTCTGCCTGTTCTATGAGATCGGAAAAACTCATGTCTATGTTTTTGTTCTCCGTCTTGAGCGGTGCATCATAGCCCATAAGTCTTGAAAGAGATTCGAGAGCTTTTGATTTATCATAGAGCTTAACTTTTATGTATGCATTATAAGTCATCTCACCAGCGTTTACCTGCACTCCGTCTTTATCATATTTTGGTTTGGCTGCCTTTTTAGTAACCTTAGAATCGATCTCCTGAATACACGCCTTTTGCTCTTCAGTCAAATTCTCGAATTCCTTTTTTGAGATCCACGTATTGTGCAAATGTGCTATTGAAGAAAAGGCAATCTTCATGTGTTCTAATACAACCATCTCTTTGGAAAGACCGAGAGACAATTCAATATTACCCCTCAAGAATTTTATAAATGCCTTAATGTTATGTTTTGTTAAATTGCCACTTGCTATTTCCTTTGCACTCCTTTTTGAATATCCCGCCTTTAATGCAGCCCTTGATCCATTCCAATCCAATATGTATTCCTTACAGAAGATACGTTGTTTATTCGTAAGTTCTTTTTCCCAATCTTCCATTGAGTATGAACTGTAGTCTGGAGCTTCTGTTGTTTTCATGATTAACTTTGCTTTCCCAGCCATTCAAGAAAATCGCTCACTGTTTTAAATGACCTTGTACCCTTACCATATGTCCATATAATCTTATCAAGCGGGTGTTTTTTTATGCCGAACTCCTTTGATTCCACTTCATATATCTTCTTATCCCTGAATACTATACAGTCAAAGTGTTCAATATTCTCTAACTTTTCAAGCATTTCTTCAATGTCCATGATTTCTTCCTTTCTTGTTTTCTCTTGATATGCTTTTCTATCTTACTACCAGCGAGCCCAAATTTTGACAATGCTACTATAGCATAACAGGTTTTCTTTAATTCTCTGTGCTCATCTGCTTTATGTAATCCTTCAAGAATATCCAAAAAATCAGACTCAGAAAGACAAGATAGACTAACCATATTCTCTATAAACTCACACCCCTTCCCTAAAAAATGATAGTTATATAATCTTACAATCTCGCAATATCTTTTTAGCATTCTGCGATCCTTTCTTGTTTTACGCGCCTCTTGTTCTTTCATGCGATCTCCTTTCGTTGTTTTTTCCATAGGTCGTCAAGCTGCTTTCTTAATTTCTGCAACTCTCTAATTCTTGTTAAATATTCTACTTGCTTTTCCTCAGGCGTATTAAATACAGATCTCCTATTATCAAATAATGACATAGGATTGTAGTTTTTCATAAAATGTTCTCTTTTATATTTTTAGCTATATAATACATCATTTTAGGCATTACAGAATTGCCAATTCTCGCCCATTGTTCAGTGAAATTCCCGACGAACCTGAATTTGTCGGGATAACTACACAATCTTTTTATTTCAGTTATTGTATGCTTTCTGTTTTCTATCGGATGTAAAGTACCATCGCTACTTGCACTATGATTAACCGTTTTCGTGATTGTTACAGACGGTTTATTTAAGTAATTTCTTGAAAGCGTAAAGCCCGAACCGTTTGGTGAATACTTTTGATACGATTCCCCAAATTTCATTTTACATATTCTTGGATAAATAACTGATTTTTTTATATGATTAACCCAATTCAATTCCCATTCTTTATTTTCTATGTCTTTTAATGCTTCTTTTACTATAATACATATTTTATTCGGCTTCGGGAATGTTGGTTCAAGATTCAAGTCTTTTCTAACTCCAATAAAAAATAGTCTTCTTCTACTTTGCGGGACTTCATACCACATTGCATTCATAAGTTTACATTTGACATTATATCCAGTATCTTTTAATGCTTGCATTATTTCATTAAATCGCCCCTTCATTTTCCCTTTCATCATACCGGATACATTTTCCATTACAAATACTTTTGACTGTAATTCATTTATTAATCGAATAAACTCTTTAAATAAATCATTTCTTGAATCTTTTACTTTCCTTTTACCGGCAGTTGAGAATCCTTGACATGGGGGCGAACCATCAAGAACATCCAATTCGCCAACTTTTATTTTACAGAATTCAAGTATTTCTTTTCCGGCTATTGTTTTAATATCTCTTTCCCATATAGGACAATCAAAATTCAACCTGAATGTTTCTACTGCATTTTTATTATTATCTATTGCAAGTAATTCTTTAAATCCTGCCCACTTATAACCAAGTGAACTGCCCCCACAACCGGCAAATGTCGATATTACAGTTACCATTTATAACCACAACTCGGACATTCGTTTTCAGTTCTCAATTCAGAAACCTCTTTTTCTTTATTTTCAGGGCTGTAATTTACATCTTCAAATTCAAGAAAATCCATATTGAAATCCATTTCTTCCAGTTCTTGAATCTCAATATCTAACTTAGCCCAATCCCATTCTGCAAGTTCTGCTGTTTTATTGTCTGCTATTCTGAACGCCTTAATCTGTGCATCCGTGAGGTCGTCTGCTATAATGCAGGGTATTTCCTTCAATCCCAACTTCTCGGCTGCCTTGAGCCGCGTATGTCCTGCCACGACGACATTATCCTTGTCTATTACAACCGGAACTTTGAATCCAAACTCATTTATAGAGGATGCTACCATATCCACAGCGGGGTCGTTTATTCTGGGGTTGTTATGGTAGGGGATCAGGTCAGTGATTTTCTTAAGAATTATTTCCATTTTGTCCTTTATTGTCCCAGTGCTTTAGCAATAAGCCGCATTTGTTCTTCTGTTAATTTGATTTTTACATTTTCATCCAGACCAAACTCCTTATGACAGAAAGGACACTCAATAAAGGTTGCAGGTTTATAGTCCTTCCCATATTTAATTTTATACTGATTCTGCAGGTCATCATCTGCCTTTTCCATATCACCCGCTGTCACAACCCCACTACCAACATTTGGATTCAAGTCCGGCTTAAAATTCAGGGCACTTTCAAATTCCATCCAATCAATATTTATGTTTGCCTCTACCATGACACCAATCTCTTGATTGAGCTTTTGGAAATCCCATTCAGACATTTCACTTGTTCGATTATCTGCAATTCGATATTCCTGTGCCTGTTTTTTTGTCAATCCCCTTGCCACAAGAACCGGGACGCTTTTCAAGTTCATCTTCAATGCTGCTTTCCACCTCGTATGTCCAACAATAATGACCTTCTTTCTGTCAACCACAATTGGTTGATTAAAACCAAGTTTTTTAATACTCTCAACAACCTTATCAATTGCATCATCATTCTTTCTCGGATTGTTTAAATATGGTGTTATTGCAGAAAGTTTCATCATTTCAATTTTCATTAAAACAACTCCTGCTGATCTTCGGATTGCTTCCATTCTTTAGCTCCGAGCCATTCACCGGCAATCTTTCTGTGACATTCATCGATGTTCTTTTCATAGCATAAAAGAGCAACTTCTTCGCCTATTTGATTGATCTTATTGAGAATTTCGTTTTTATTGAGCTTATTTATTTGATTAAAATATCTTCGATTAAACTCTTTCTCTGTTATCATTTTATCTTTTAGCTCTCTAAAAAGTGATGGCGATGGTGCAAGCTCCTTGATACTATCTCCCCTAAACCAGGAGGGTTGATATTGTGCTATGTTTACTGGAATGATTCCAGCATTTTTTAATTTACCGATATTGCCAAAATACGATGTATAAATCATGTTCCTATTATCCTTTCTTGATATATTTTTGTCAATTATTTTACCTCTATTTCTATCGGATATAATGCTTCCACCATTTTTTTGTTACGTATAAAATCCTTTGTTTTATATCCTTTTGTGTCAACAAAATGCACGGTTCCATCTGTCCAGAACTCAATGAAATCTGCTCTATGTCGAACATTTCCTGGAAAGTCAAACATTGGCTGTCTGAGAAAGAACAACACTTCGCCTGCTTTCTGTCGAAGTAGAAGCTCATCGTAATATTTTCCCTCTTTGGTAGATTGGAATTTTATCCCGTTTCGGATAGTTGGTTTAGCGTGGAATTTATGTTTGATTATCATATGTTAATTTTTCTTGTTGAACATATTTGGGAAATATTACCAACCCAAACGGACGTTGTATATTCTTCCAACACTTACGCCATCCAGCAGAACTATGATGCTCTTATCCTTATGTTTGACATATACTATCATCCTATTGTCTCCTTTTATTTTCTTGATCTTCTTTTCCCACACGTATAATCTGAAAGATAAAATTGCGTTTGCTGGTTTATAAATATTGGCTCAGTATAATGATGTGAAAAGAATCTAATCGCTTCTTTTATTGAATCCCACTCTGAGAAATAATAATGGTGACATATTTCACCTCTTATGGATAAAAACCAATACGTTGCCTGAATAGGTTTTCTCCATCCAGACTCATGTCTTATCTCGATTACCTCTCCACCAAACTTGCGCAACATCCTTTCATTCATTTTTATACTACCTTAACCTTATTCCGTTTGACCTTATTCCACTTCCTATCCTTCAATTTATTCTCAGTTCTCAGGAGTGGTTTGTGATAATTTCCAAGCAGCGCAAATTTGATCCTATCTAATAAAGTCATGTTTGAGAATAATAAATTTATGTACCTTCTCATTCTCCTGCTCTCACGCTTTAATGTCTGTTCGCCCATAAGCGTTTCCTTTTGATTTCTTTCAATTCCTGTTCGCTGAATGAAATATAGCCAGACAATAATTTCTGGAATGTTTTTTCTGTTCCTTGTAACTATGTGATGAACACGTTCTACGGGTGCACCAGATACTACCGATCTGTAATTCCATTTCAACTTAACCGCTTTCCGCCAGAGTGAATCGAGGTATTTAATAGATATTGTCATTTGTTCTCTCTATAAAATGCTATTACATTATACTTTTCATCGCCATAATAAAAATATGGATTGCCTTCTACTATTTGACAAATTTCAAGCCCTAAATAGAACACTGCTGAGTCAAGTTCCGCTTCATTGTATTGTCTATAATCTCTTGTTTTATTCAATTCCTCTGTAATAGAAATAATGGCAATAACAAGAATAATAATGATAACTAAAAACATAACAATACAGAATTTTTCAAAATCTTTGCTGTTCATCATACTCCTTTATACATTTCATCAGTATAAATCACTTCATTAGGTAGGGGACAATTAAGTCCATACCATTCAAATGCAAGCATCCTGCAATGCTGTGCATAATCTTCAAATTCCTGTGTGGTGAGAGTGGCGGTGCTTCTTGATCTTGTTATGATTTCACCAGTTGGTTTTCTTATTTCATAACGCCCAAGAACTTCATCCTTGAATATTTCATGCTGGTCTCGCTGGCTCTCCTTGGTATGTATAGAACACATAGAAACAATTACTTTCCAATAATATCTGTTTTCTTTTGAAGTCCTTCGTTTCTTTGTTGAATCAACAAGGACGGAAACCTTCCCCTTTTCTTTCAAGAGTCTGCTGGCATAACTAACTGCTATTTTCAACTCTCTTTCATTCTGGCAATTATATAAGATAATAACTCCTTTATGTATATACAAATCCGCAGTCATGGCAAATGTCTGCTTCGTCAGTAATTGTAATATTATCGCTCCCACACATTGGGCATACTCGGTATAACCCATATTCTTCAAAATCTTCAACATCTTCATCTATTCCTAATGAATTTGGTTTGAGGTGAGAATAATCTTTGCCATCTGAATATTTTACTTTTTTCATCTTATTCTCCTCTCTTAACTAATTGGTATTCAACATCAGTTTCGTCAATCCCATATTCGCACCAAGTTACATCTGCCACTTTTCGCAGTATGTTGAAATCGTCATAGTCTCCAACATCTCTTTTATCTCCAAGATTGAGATAAATCTTTTCTGGTATGTTTTTCATATCTCCCACTTAAAGTCATTGGACGATATTCTATTGAATACTTTCTGCTTCGCAGATTGTTGCTTGAAAAAAGTCTCATACAATCTCCACAGACTTATAATCCCGACGCCCCATCGGTATTTTGTTTATTAAATTCTGCTTTTCTAATCCAAAACTTAAAATATTTTTGGAAGCATTATAATCCCTATCGTGTTCAGCTCCGCACTCTGGACAGACCCAAGTTCTATCAGAAAGTTTTAAATCTTTTTTTATATATCCACACGAGGAGCATAATTTTGAGGAAGGTTGGAAACGTCCTATCATAATATAGTTTTTTCCTCTATCGGCAAACTTATATTCCAAAAGTTTATAGAAATTTCCAAGCCCCAAATCTGCTATACTTTGAGCTAAGCAATGATTTTTAGTCATTCCTGCAATATTCAAATTTTCTACAATAACCGTATCATACTCATTTGCTATCTGAGTAGTAATTTTATGTAAAAAATCTTGTCTTTGATTTGCAATATGCTCTTGAAGTAATGCTAATTTTAGGTTTGCCTTCTTCCTATTTATGCTTCCTTTTTGTTTCTTGCTTGCACGCCTATTCAATGTTTTGAGTTTTGTAATTGAGGATTTTAAATGCTTTGGATTTTCTATTGTTTTGCCATCTGAAAAAGTTCCGAAAACTTTTATTCCTGTATCTATCCCGACAGCAGTTTTCTTTCTAATTGGTTTTTGTTTTATCTTAATTTCTGGCAATTCAACCAATATGCTTACAAAATATTTATCGGTAGAAGTTTTTATTAATGTTGAAGTTTTGATTCCTCCTTCAAATTCCCTACTCAACCGTGCTGGTATCCATTTTAGTTTAGGTAACCATATTCTATTTATTCCAAAATTTATTCGTGTGTTTTGTGTAAAACTCACAGATTGCCTTTTATTTTTCTTACTTTTAAATTTGGGGAATCCTTTTTTTTGTTTAAAGAATCGAGTAAATGCTTTTTCCATATTTACAATAGAACATTGCAGGCTTTGAGCAACAGACAATTGAAGCCATTCATATTTAGGTTGTCTTTTGAGTTGAGTAACTTTTGTCATCAATGTATATGCAGACACACTCGATTTATCTTTTGCATACGCCTTGATTCTTGCTTCCAGTGCCCAGTTATAGATAAATCGAGCATTCCCAAGCATTTGATTAATGCTTCCAGTCTGTTCTTTGTTCGGATAAATCCGATACCTAAAATATTTTAAATTACTCATATATACAATTTAATTCTATTCTTACAGATGTCAAGTTTTTTCTGTAACATAGTCAAGAATGTTGTCATTTGTTTACCTTTTTTCTACATTCAAGACACTCTTCGGTGATTTTCCAAATACCCTTGCAAGCAATTAGTCTATGTTTAACATCGTTATTTTCATAATGCTTGCAGTTCTCGCATTTCCATAAAGCTCGTTGAAAATCGTCCATCGCACCGGCTTTGCAAATAGCAAGTCCGATTATCCACGCAAGCCCAATCACGGAAGCTACCACTAAAATCTGTAATATTGTTGCCATCTTATTCTCCTTTCATGTTATCAAAAATAATAAAAACCATAACCGATTTTGTTTCACCACATTTAGAACAAATCTTATTTTCTGTATTCATCTATTGCCCTGCGAATTATTTCAGATACCGTTAGTCCTGTTTTCTTTGCTTTTTTATTAAGGAACTTAATCTGTTCCTCAGTTAAATAATATGCTACTCTTTTCATTTTTTACCTACTTATTTTTTATGGTCATAATATACATACGTTTATTTACCTGTCAAGTTTTTCGATATATTCAGTGTTACTTTTTTCTAAAAATTCTTCGAAGGTTTTTTCTTCTTTTACTTCCTGTGGTATTTCCTTAATTTTGTCTTTTATATCGAAGACAATATCATCTTTTGTCTCATTCTCTTCGATTTCTGTCTTTAGATATTCATTCTTTATCTGTGCCTTTGTTATCCTGCGCATCCCCCTCGACCTGTCTCCCAGGCCCCAGAAGGCATACGGATTGAATTTGTCAAATTCTATAAAAGGTTTCATCGAGCAATATTCTCTCCATAGTCGGATATATGCAAATTCAAAATATTGACTCTCGTAATCTTGTATTTCTTCAAGATGAGTATGGATATTCCTTTCGTTTGGACGTAAATTATAACACCAAGTGCTCTTTATCGGGATTGCACATATTCCGTCTATACCTCCTTTTTTCCAGCCCCCGCATTCATGCTCGTAAAAAAGATAAGTCCTTAAATCGAAAACCGACACCGATCCTTCGATACATTTTCCACAATCGCAAATTTTAATTGTTCCCATTCTTGTTTTTTTCCGAAGTCCAATACTTTGCACAATTCTTACTATAACACCCAAAATCGGCAATTTAGAATATTTGTAACTATCACATATTGCATTATAAGTTTCATCAAGTTGCTTTTCCGTTTCAACATTCTTGAATATCTGTTCAAGTTCATACATTTCTTCCATTTCGAATTTACCACGAAATCCAACTTCAATTTTTTTTATCAATTTATGAATTATTTCTAAGTTCATGTAACCTTCTTGCTTCTGCGGCTCTTTCTTCTACCGTGCCGGCTGGTTCTTTGTTTAATTTCTGCTTATATACTTCTTTTATAACCCAACTCAATATAGCATGATAATCTGATTTATATTTTTTGCCGGAACTTCCTTTATAGTTATTTAAAATATCAATAGCAGATTTGGTATCTATAGCACCGAATTTCTTTATCAGCTTCTGGTGTTCTTCTTCTGATAATTTAACGAAGTCAGCAAAATTTTCTTTATGTATTTCTTTTGTTTTCTTAACCTTATTATCCTTCTTAACCTTCTTGTAAGTGTTTTTTTGCTGTTCATCTTCTGTTTTTTTGCTGTCAAGTGATTGGTACTTTTTCCAGTTAAGTATCGTAATAATAGTTCCTTGTGCTGTTTTTTTGCTGTCAAGCATTTCTGCTTTCTCAAATTCGTTAATCCAGAACCATACGGTAGAGCCAGATATACCTATTGATTTACCAAATTCCGATCTTCCCATAACAAATTGCCCATCTTGCAGATATACTTTTTTTCTCCTTAGATAAAATTCTCGTGGTTCATGTGAAGCCCTTAACAAACATTCTATCCAAGTATGAATTGCATGCGAGTTTGTATAAATTGGATTCTCTCTTATCTGCCTATGCAATTTAATCCATCCTTCCATTTACTTTTTAATGCCTTTATCACCTTTAAGGAGATAGTTTTTATATTCAGCTTCTGTTATATATGTTACACCCATAAGCGTAATACCCTTAATTTTTCCTGCTTTAATCTTATTCCTTACGGTTTGATGAGAACAGCCAAGTTTATAGGCAACATCATAAACCGATAAATACGTTACGCCTTCAATTTCTTTCATAGTATCCTTTCTGAATTTATTTGAGACAATTTAGATAATCATTTTTAATATTGTCAAGTTATTTGTTTGTTTATTTATCATTAAGATATTTTTCAATGGCTTCTTTAACATCATCTTTCATCGTATTGATGTCATGGAGTTGAGACATTACGGCAGGGTATCTAATTTCGGGAAGATAATTTCGCACAAACCACATAAAGGTTCTTCCTTCTTGACTAAGTTTAGCTTTTAATTTTTCAAACATATTATCCTTTTTAAATTTTTTACTTTTTTTTCAAGCATTATTATTTCAGTTATATTTTTTCTTGATGTATGGGGTTTTTGTACAAGATAATCAAGTCTGTCTTGTAATATTTTTATTCTTCTTTCTTCTACTCTTTCTGTAATTTCTTTTTTCATTTTATCCTTTCATAAAGTGAAGCGGGTGGCAGGATTCGATTCCTGCATGATTGCTGCAACAATCTCGCATAGCAAAAGGGCCAGAGGAAAATTTACAGTTTTCGTTTGCCCTCTGCCGTTGGACTTTCACCACACGTATCGATGCTTTGCGTCTCTATTTCGCCACACCCGCTCACTTCTATTTAATTTTGAGACAATTTAATGTCAAATTATTTCCAACATACCATTAAGAACTTTGTCCATATCTTCAGTGCTTGCTGTTTCCAAATCCTCTACGTGCTCGAATCCGAGCTTTCCTAATTTTGTGAAGAAGTCCTTTTCCCCAAGACTGGTACATATATTCACCATTTGTTTCCTGAAAATGACGTATTCAGGAGATAGTTTTTTGTCTATAATTATCGCTTTGCCAGGTTCGGCAAGTTGTTTTTCGGGATGGGTTTCTTCTGGTTTCCCAATCTCATCAAAATCTGTGCGATCTGGTTCGGTGTCAAAAGTAGCAATTTCAGGTTGATAATATCGAGTTGTTTCATCAAGGGAAACACTTGATTGCATTTCTATCGAAAGAGGCAAATATTTACAAAGTCTTTTACAAGCCGTCTTTTTTGCCATTGCTTCGTAGTGTTTATCCCAGATATTCGTTGTTTTGGCATACAGCTTTTTAACTTCATCAATTTCATCTTTGCTCATTACGATAAAGGTTTTTTCATTTCCTATTGTTGCTATTGCATAGACTTTTACTACTTCGCCTCTTTTTTCACCCCATTGATGGTTGATGAATTTATTTGTTCCAAATTGAAAATCAAATTTATCGCCTTCTTTGACGACCTCGGCTTCGACCAAAAATCCTGCATGATGGCGATAAAACAAGTCAAGATAACCTCTATATCCAATTTGAAACTGGCACTCTGTAGCTTTCTTTTTGCTATTGAAATAGGGGACAAGATATGCTTGTCCCAGACCTGAAAAATTGAGATGTAATTGTGCTGCTGAAAATAATGCTCCAAGAACCGACCTCTGTTCGCATTCCAATAATTTAGGATTTTTGCGTATTTCTGTTTGAGCACAACGAAGGAATAGTTGTAACCTTGCATTATCTCCGACTGCTTTTCCAAGCTCATTTGTAATTTTTGGTTCTGCCAAAACATTTAAGCTCATTTGTTTCATTTCAATCTCCTATCTTTTTAATTATTAATCTTCGTGATGTTGATGATACGAGACACTTTTCATATATCTCATTGAAATCAGATTTTAATTGGCGTGTATTTAATCTGTTTGTTATGACTTCTTTTTGGGTAACTCTCCACCTATCAGTTACCCCGGCTGAATTTTGTCCAAGATGATGACGGATGTTATTTTTGAGCTGTTTCTCATATTCATTAAGTTCGATTTTTTTCAATTTTAATTCGTCAAGTGCCTCAAAAATACTATTCATATTATATGGAAATTCTGTCTCTACTTCTTCTATTTCAGGATATTGCTCCTCGATAGTTCCTTTATCAATAGCCGAAACGTCTGGTGGATCTGAATCAATCAACCTTCTATAGAAATCTTTTACTTTAATTCTGACATTTTCCATTTCTTCATCATTTCTTTCAATCTTATGAGTAATGAATTTGTTACCGCCTATAAGCCCTATAACGTAACCATATTGAGCATTCAAGATGTCAAGATATGTCAAGGTTTGATAGTATGCCATCATCGGACAATATTCCCAATCTTTAGCCATATATTCACCTGTATTTTTAGCTTCTAACACGACAACATTTCCATCTCTATCATAACAAATTCTGTCTGGTATTCCAGAAAGGAATGGGATTTCGTGATGAACATAAACTCTTGCATTTCTTTCTGTGCTGAAAAAGGACAGTCTCTCTGATAATGATTTTGGTGTAACTTCTGTCAATTCAGGATGGTCTTTAAGAAAATAATCAATTATAGTATTCTCAAAAAAAGAGCCAATCTCGGATTTTTCGTTACCTTGAAACCGCTCAATTTCTTCTCTCGTTTCGAGATATAAGCGGTATGGAGATGAATATTTATTCGCCCCCATTATAGTGCCAACGGAAGAAGCGCCGACTGTATAAATCATTTCTTCTTTATATTGTTCGTAAGTTTTTTGTTCCATTGTTTTTTCTATTATAGCTCCTTATAATTGTTGCATAATTTAGTCTTCCACACAGGATCAAAATTAAACCAATAAAAAAACCATCCCTTTTTAATCCCGTGAGGATTGCCTTTCATCTGTGGATCGGGATTTGCACACCTAATATGGTAACTGCCTGGCACTTCCCTTTTGTATTTGCAAGACCAACATTCGTTTCTTTCATTTCTTTCTGTCATTACATCTCCTTATTTAAGTATTCTGAAACGAGACCGTCCCAGATATATTTTATGCCTATTGTGCTTTTACATTTTTCTTTCATGTCGGCATAATCTACATAGCCGCCGTATTCTAAAATACGCTGGTAAAGAACTGTGATATTTCCAGTACCCTTCCCCCTCAGCTTCTTGAGCAGTTTTTTATTGACCCTGCTCGTAATCTGGCACAAGTAATTCTGCTGATGGTCAAAAGACGGAATTTGTTTTTTTAGGGTCATTTGTTCTCCTAATTAAAATATTGCCGCTGTCAAGAGGACAGAGACAATTACATTCATGCTTGTCAAAGTAGGGGCAGATATTATTTTCTCCATCTGCCAAGAGACAAACATCCTTTTCACCTTCACCATCGATTGAAAATATGCAATCGGATGGCTTTGCTTCGATTGTCATGTTGATATTCAGATTACGCCTTGCTTGCTTCTCTTGACTGTCGAGATATTGCTTTGCGTACCTCCTTCTTGTAATTTCGCAAGCGGTCTCGAATAGACTGTCTTTGGGTTCTACAAATCTAATCATTGTTGCTCCTTTGCCTGGAGGAGAGCCAGTTTTTCACGAATCACTTCTGCAGCTTTCTCCCATCGGAGAGCCATTTCTTCCTTGAATTTAAGTTCTTCTTCCAGTTCCTGTTTTGTTATTGCCATCTTATTTCTCCTCCAATTTTCGCAGTGCATCAACACAATCACAATAAAGATAACCTTCGATAGTTTCAGCACCTGACTGTCTGAGTTCTTTATTAATAGCTTCTAAGATTTTACTGGAAGTGTCAACCATATTACGGCGATGCTGTTCCTTATCTGAATTATCAACCAAATCTGGATTATCACTCGTGGACGACAATTCGAGTAAAAATTCAACAGGAGCATCTTCCCACCCCCATTTGTTCTTAATCGCTTTAGGATGATTAATATATTCCGAGTTCTTTTTCTCGTATTTTCCAACTTTTTCATCCTTGATCTTTGCGTCAGGATCGTCTTTGTCGGTTGGAACGTTAAACTCTTTATTAATCAAATATCTTTCCGCATATGTTAGAGCTGCACCGACTGACTGTGATGGATCCGATTGTAATCCCCAAAGAGGCATTTCGGTTTTCACTTCTTCGCATGAGTCAATATCGAAAAATCTGTAAACAATAGTTCCAGTCGTTAGAAATTCTCGTTTTGTTTTCTCAAATCCTTTTTTTGTATCTTTATAGATAGATTCAAAGACTTGAATTTTGCAATTTTTTGTTGTAAATATTAGCATTACATTGTGATTGTTTGCAATTTCTCTAAATTTTGTTGATACTTGTGAGCCAGAGGCAAATTCATAATTATACCCCTTAGCGTCAAATATGAAAGAACCTATATCCTTTCTTATTGCCAACATTTTTTCCATTATCTTTTTCATTTTGCTCCTTTTTAAATTTTTTCGCTTAAATATCTTTTTTTGTATTGGTCAATAACCTCACCACCGCATTTCTTAATTTTGCGCAAATTCATTTTATTTCTTCAGATCCTCGGGCTGTGCCTTGGGAATGCAAATAATCGTTTCGTATTGGTCTTTCAGCCAATCTGCTCATTGTTCGCAATACTCTGCATCGCATTATTTCCATTATGGTTGCTTTGCCATTCATCCATTTTCTGTCTAATTTTTTTAATTCCGCCAATTCTTTCTTTTTCATCTCTTTCCTTTCGGGCTATTGCCCTTATATGTGTTGCCAAATATTCTTAATAACAATATCTTTACTCATATCTTTTTTATGAGACATGGCATAATTATAAGCTCGGCAATATATGGTGTGCAACCACCTTGTTTTAGTTGTCCATATTTCCATAATACTTTTAGCTTTCTTAGATTTTGAAAGTTCACCTGTTTTAGGAGTGAACTTTTTGGGATTATCTTTTTTAAATTCTCTTGCGAATTTAATCCCGAAGTGCCTTACTATTCTTTCGTTTTTCATCTCGATCTCCTATCACATTATTTAATGATGCCAAAAATATAAGGTAAAATAAACTTTTGTCAAGTTTTATATCAATTTTTATTGTATTTTTTTATTGTGAAATGGCGGAGGTGTAGTGTTAATAGTGCTTTGCGGTGTTTTAATTAAATTAAATATTTTATTTATTGTTGAATATTTCTCAAAAAAGGTAGCTAGCTGAGAGGCGAGGTTTTTCTAATAATAAAATCTCCGACCAATTTCTCAGCCGGAGATTCCTTTGAAAGGAGACGAGAATGAAAAGAATGACCATTTTGTATATGATGAAAATTGTTTGTCAAGAAAAAACTATTTCTTACCCGTTTTTGGACTGTTAGTGGGCTTACAATTACCAAGCTTATTTCCACCTCTTGGTTTACTTGGTTTTGGTGACTGTTGTCGAGGACCCTTACCGTCTCTATTTGGCATTTTATACCACCTTTTTATTAATATTAAAAAAATATATAACATATTCCAATTCCAATTGATTCATCAGAAATAGCTCCAAATTTTACGTAAAGGTTATCAATAATTCTTGGAAATCCCAAAAGTGCAGAAAGTGCAAACTTCGGTTTCTCCCCGCCATAATAAGTTGCCTGAACACCAAAAGACACCGCTTTTCTGGCTGCCTGTTCTATCCTTGGCACAATTATTTGAAACTCATAATGTGAGATTGAAAACTCCTGAGTTTGCGTGTTGTACTCAATATGGATTTTCCAATTCCCAACTTCAATATCCGTTTTTGCCACATGATAAAGAATAGGTGCTTTGATTGTATCAATTCTTGATGTGTCGATTATCAGCGTATCAATTATTTCGATCTCTGCTATTTTGATTATAAAAACTGTGTCCGGATGTTCATTTGGAATTGTATCATAAATTATTCTTGCGGTTATTATCGGCTCCGGTTGAGATTTCATTCCGAAATACATCCCACCTATGAATGAGATCGCCAAAATGATTAATCCGATTAATACTTGTTTCATTTTCCCCACTTATTGACACCCATTTCGATAATCTTTTGTAAATATTGAGGATAAAACATTGCTATAAAATGAATCATAATATCAACTAATATGAATACGAGAAATGGTATCTCTTTTAACAACATTGCATTATTCAACAAAGACAGGCACAGAGACGTCTGTAAGGCCAAGTCTATAATAACGAATACAATACACCAAATAAAACTTTTCAATCGAGTTGAACTTCGCTTCGTGTTCTCTTCAAGATATTTTTTTATTTTCATTTTAATCTTCTAAAGATAAATTCGCATCAGGTGGTATTTTAATAGATGAACATGAGGCAGATTTTATTAAATCGTCAATGACTGTCTTGTCGTCTACTACCTTGTATAATTCAACACAAATCTTAAGAAGTTCTTTGTCAATGCCAAAAGCTATTGAGTCGATCTTTACTTCTGGATTCTTCTCAGATTTTATCTTTTCCATTCTATGAGCACAATCAATGTTTTTATAACTTAGAATGAAATCTCGTGTTAAGATAAGCGAAATATCCGGTATAAATATTCCTGCTTTTTTCTTAATTTTCGTATAATTGTTCAAACACTCCTTCATGGAACTAAGCATACCTTCAAAACCCAAACGCTCCCGTAAGCTGTCAAACTCGATTCCGTTTTCAAATCTTTTCATTTCAATCTCCTTATCGTAAATTTAAACAAAAAATAAAATCAAACAAATTTTCTGTCAAGTTTTTTATTCAAATTTCAATCCAAATTACACTGTGACTATTCCCACATCCAAAGGACGTGGGCTTCTATCCCGAAGGAAAGCTCTGTAGTCCCAGAGCCAAAATATTTAGCGAGGCATTATAATCTCTATGAATACGAACATTACAGACAGGGCATTTATGCCAACGTGTAGCAAGAGTCTTTTTGACTATTGTCCCGCACTGGCTACATCTCTGGCTTGTATATCTTGGGTCAACTGCTACTATTTTTCGACCAGCATCTTCCGCTTTGAAGAAAAGTTGTTGAGCAAATTGATTCCAAGCTACATCCGAAATGGATTTAGCCAGATAATGATTCTTAAGCATAGATTTAATGTTCAGTTTTTCAATACAAATTATGCCAAATTTATTGATTATTTTTCTGGATTCTTGGTGGATAAAATTATGACGTTTATTCGTAATTCTTTCGTGGATATGAACAACTACTTTTTTAGCTTTCTTTCTTTCAAACGTTCTTTTTAGAAATTGAAATTACACTGAAAATAACCTCATCCATTATTCGAGTCCCACCTATTAGCGGATCGAATACAAACATTTCACCATTTTTCATTTTATTCAGTAAAACCACGAAATGCGAATTGTAATCACCGCCAGGAATAATATCGTAACTTACAATTGCAGGAGCTTTAATATCTTCAGGATGGTTTTTACCGTCCCACAGGTCAAGATGGAGCTTAACTTTTAGTAAGTTTGATAAAACATTCCACTTAACCCACGCCTCGTTCACATAGCCGTTATTCTGCTTTAAGAGCCAATTTAAGAATCTCGGATAAAGCGGGATTCCAAATGTGATTGAGAACAAAAGACAGATACAGCATATAAGACACCAGTTACCACCCTTTATTTTAGATGGTTCTTTTGCATATCCTAAAGGAAGATTAACGTATTTCCACTGATTAAAAATATTCATTTGTCCAGCTTCTTTATTTAGGCATAAACCATATAAGTTTGATTACTGAACCTGCAATTAACATAAATACACCTACCAGTAACGCCCAGTGTATTGTCAAGGTTTTACATATTCCTTGCACTTTCTCGAAAAGTTTTTCATGCTTTACTATATATCCATTTTCCGGCTTTCCATTACCACGCAATAGCAAGTCAACACCACTTATTAATTTATCTTGGTGTTTATTGTATTCGAGAATTTCGTCAAACTTTTTGCTGTGAGTTTTTTTAAGTGACTCTATATCCTTGTGGATATCATTTAATTTTAGTTTGAGAATTTCATCATTTTTTCTGCGTTCGTTTTCCATATTTTACTTCCTAAATATTATTTTATATAATCTTATCCACATTGAAATCCAATCTTTGTAGAATATGTACTTGATACTTATTCTCCAGATCACCCAGCTCAAAATTGCTAAGATGACACATAGCCAGATCGGGAGTTTAGCAACTATCATTAGCCAAATAATAATCGGAAACCCGTGCAACCATTTCGGTATGTGAGCTTTCCAAAAAGAAGCGTTAAATAGTGCCTCTCGTGCCGAATCAAAAAAAGCCGTCCAGAGAATAACGAAACTCGTAAGAATTATAATTATCATTATCGTTTCCTATTCTTTTTGTCTATAAAGTATCCGATAGTCGCACCGACACAAAACCAAAATATCACCGCAGATGTCCCGATTGCAATTTCTAATATTCTTGCAAATGTCATTGTATCACCTCTCTAACTTAGACATGCTTAGGCCCATGACTTACGTCATACCAATTAGAACCATCACATATAAAAACGAATCCCCCTCTTTCACGAACCGCAAAGACATAATCGGCTTCACTACGAAGATATAATTCTTGATTACTTCCTGATGTATCTGTGATTGTTACTGTGTTTGAAGCATTTGGAGCTTTAACAACTAAATAAATTACTTGACCGGCAACTCCACCTGTGAAATCATTTATTGTAACAGCAGCAAAAGAAGCATATATGAATATATAATTTATTCCACCAACTGCAACTGTCCCATCATTTGCAGATGTTACAGCTAAGACGGCTGAACTTATTGCCCCATTAACTTCAAGTTTAGAATGTGGGTCTGCTACCCCGATGCCGACGTTGCCTGTGTCTTTCTGTATCCTTAATGTATCAGTGACGCTCGTGCCATTAGCAGCCAGACTTAAATCCCCTGCAACAAGAGCCATCCGACCGGTCCGTGCAGAACTATCCCTAATAGTTATAGCAGGATTTCCATCTGACCTCTCTACTAATAATTGGGTACCCCATCCAGAAGTCTTTATGTGCAAACCCTTTTCTGGACTCG
>Ga0208648_1001321_pt1 | contig 20681 bp, 18 predicted proteins | sample AntAceMetag02UKL_FD_184772 | JGI IMG/M metagenome (GOLD analysis project Ga0208648, IMG submission 184772) | Saline lake microbial communities from Ace Lake, Antarctica - Antarctic Ace Lake Metagenome 02UKL (SPAdes) (version 2) | ecosystem: Environmental > Aquatic > Non-marine Saline and...
AAGGTGAGAACTTATGATTATATTCGAGACAGAGTTAGCGGAGAATTCAAACTGCCTTCTCTTGCACAGCTGATTGAAGAAAAATCTCAGGGAAATTTTGTGCCTCCCTAGAATTTATAGCGGATACCTATTTTCCTTACCTCTGAATCCCCTAGAATTTTAATTGCCTGCTTAAACGATTTTATTTTTTGATCGTGTGAAAACACCGTAGAATTAACATTACTGAGCACTTTTTCAGCAAGAGCCGGTTCACTTACTAATAATGCTGATAATTCGGCTGCACGATTAGTATTGTCACTTGTTAAGCGTAATAGTTTAATAGCCAGGGAAGGAATGACTTGTAAGTCATGGATATCACGCTTTAGTATGGAGTTTGCCTTTTGATGAATAGTTGAATATTGATTGGCATTATAGGTCATGGGCAATGCAGAACGTGGCTTGGTTATGTTAAGTTTATCAGTACACATACGTCCTAGCATAGCTTATATTATTAAGTTCTAGCTAGATTGAAGCTACTGATTCGAGCCGTTTATAAAGGATATTGAAATGAAAAACCTATTTTTAATTGTGAATCTTGTGCTATTCAGTGTAAATGCGTCTGCAAATGAGGTGCATTTTAGTACAAAAGATAATGCTACGATTTATGCCCATCTACAAAAGCGAGGCTCTCATGCCGTTTTATTAGCCCATGGTGCTATTTTTAATAAAGAAAGTTGGGGTCTGTTTGAGCAACAGTTACTGGATAATAATTACACAGTCCTGGCGATAGATTTTAGAGGCTACGGTAAGTCTACAAAAGGTGGTCAATCAAGTGCTTTATATCAGGATATTTTAGCGGCAATACATTTTTTAAAGACCCAGTCTGATATCAGTGAAATATCGGTATTAGGTGCTAGCATGGGAGGCGCTGCGGCTGCAAAGGCGAGTGTGTATTCAGAGCCGGGCAGCATAAATCAACTGATTTTATTATCACCAGCAAGTGTATATCAAGCTGAAAAGCTAAAAGGGGATTTATTATTTATTGCCAGCGCAGATGAATATCTGGCCAAGGGGCTTAAAGCTGCTTATAGCAAAGCCCCAAAGCCTAAAATGCTCAAATTAATTCCGGGTAGCGCCCATGCGCAGCATATCTTTAAAACCTCACAGGCAGATGTTCTGACTGACATTATTTTAGACTTTTTGAAAAAGGGTGGATTCAACTCTGAAGTGCAATTCTAATATTCAAGCGTACTCATGTTTAATATCTGCAATAAAAACAACATAAATTTGCATCCTAGAAGACGCACAGTAAGCGAATTAACGCCGCGCTGTGACTTTCATCCCAGTCACAGCGCGATTATTTAAAATAATCCAGAGCTAATTCAGTTGCTTCAATATAATTAATTTTCCCGGTTGCAAGCACGGGCACATGCTCTGCAGTGATGATTTTTTTGGGTAAATTAATGCTCCCGACGCCTTTGGCCAGTGCAGCGAGGTCTTTACTGGTAGCATTTTTCTGAGTGGTAATAAGTACTAACTGTTCACCTTTTCTCTCTTCTGGAATACAGACTACAACGTGTTGTGCATCAGGCCAGATATCATTGATTAATTGTTCTGTAGCCGTTAAAGACACCATTTCACCGGCAATTTTTGCAAACCGTTTGCTACGTCCGCGAATGGAAATATATCGATCTTCATCGACATGCACTATGTCACCAGTATCATACCAGCCTTCACCATAAAGGGAGTGGGGCGGTACAAGCTGGCCCGGATTATCTGCCAGCAGGTAGCCGCGCATAATATTTTCCCCATAAAGATGCAGTTGACCTGCATTTTCAATACCTGGAATTTCTTCGAGTTTGTATTGCATGCCGGGCATTAAGCGACCCACAGTGCCTGTTTTATAAAACATCGGAGTATTAACCGCAGCAACGGGGCTGGTTTCAGTCGCACCATAGCCTTCCAATATCCGGATGCCAAATTTGTCAGCCCACAATTGTCGGGTATTTTCATGCAGCTTTTCAGCGCCTGCAACCACATAGCGGATATTGTAAAAATCATAAGCATGGGCTTTTTTCCCGTAGGCAGCTAAAAATGTATTGGTGCCAAAAATAATAGTAGCGCTGGTCTCATAAGCCATTTCAGGAATAATGCTGTAATGCAATGGAGATGGATAGAAAAAGGTAGTCATGCCATTCATAATAGGCAACATGGTGCCGACAGTAAAACCAAAAGAATGAAACATGGGCAGAAAATTTAACACGGTATCCTGGGCATTAAAGTTAATGCGTGCAGAAACCTGTTTATGATTTGCCAGAATATTTTTATGTGACAATACCACACCTTTAGGTGCGCCTTCCGAGCCTGAAGTAAATAACACTACAGCGGGGCTGTCAGGGTCGGGTTCAACTCGGGGATACCATAAATCAGCTGTTTTAGCTTGTAGTAATGCGCTTAGTTTATCAATAGTACCAATCGTTTTGGCTAAATCTTCCAGAAAGACAAGATTGATGTTTTCTGACAATGTTTGTGCATCTTCAGCAAATTTTCCGAGTTCGATAAAACGACGGGATGTGAGGACGGTTTTAATTTTTGCCGTATGACAGGCAGAAAGCATACCTGCTGCGCCAGTTGAGTAATTCAACATGGCGGGAGTACGTTCATGCAATTGCAGGCCTAAAACAACATTCAGTGTTTTGCAATTATTGGGTAGATAAACACCGATATTTTCCCCTTTTTCGGTGATCCTAGTCAGTGCGTTACCTATCGCAATAGATCGAGTGATCAGCGTGTTATAGGATAAGGGAATTCTGTCTAAATCTTCGGCAACAGTGTGTTTGCCGCCATGTATTTTTTTAGCTTCCAGCAGCGCAGCAAATAACGATTGCTTATAGTGACTGGTGGCAAATATCATATCACTCATGATGTCAGTTAACACCAGACCGCTGGCATGACGGCGATCTTTTCCACGTAAATCCTTAGCAATAGAAATTTTCGTAGGGGGCAGAATTTGCAGGGTAATTTTAGGGAAAAAACGTAAGCGTACAATGTTATGTAAACGTGAAAAATGCGTATATTGCGCGCCTTCTATACGGATAGGGAGAATCGTTGCTCCGGATTTGTCGGCAACCATTCCGGTACCGTCGTATATTTTCATCAATGAACCGGTAACGGTAATCCGGCCTTCGGGGAAAATGACTGTTTTACAGGGTTTTTGTAAGTAATGAATTAAATTTTTTAAAGAAATAGGGTGAGTCGGATCCATAGGAAAAACCCGGGATAGACTAAGAAAAGGTTTTAACCACCAGCGTTCGGCAATATGACTATTAATGGCAAAAGTAATATTGTCAGGCAAGAAAACACCGAGTAATAAAGGGTCTAAAAAGGAAGTGTGATTGGCAACGATAAGTACGCGATCGCCTGCTTTTTTATAATTCTCTAAGCCATTTACTTCGATTTTATAAACAAAAGTCAGTAGCCATCTTAAAAATATTTTCAGCATCAGAGCCTCAGTATGTTGGATAAACACAGCGCAGTGTATTCATCAGAAATATGTAGGTATAACCCGTATAACGTGATTTTATGGTATCACGGTTTGAGGTGTTGCTTTAGCTGCATAACTGATGCAAATAAAGATAAAAAACTGTATGCCAAATATTAAATTTGCCATCAATAAATGTATCGGTTGCACAACTGGCGGCATGCCTAAGCGATCTAAAGATACGCCCGCAAGAATAGCGATAATTATTAGTCCAACCAGAATATAGGCGAGGCGAAATAATAAGCTATTTTTATCGACTGATTGATACACTTTCCAGGCTAACCATAGATTTGTGAATAATATAACAGCGGAAAATGAACGGTGTATGTAAAAAATAACCGGAAAGCTGTCACGCCAATATTCGCGGTCTATATAGTTGTGATGAGTTGCAATTAGATCTACGGCTTCTCTGACCTGTGTACCCATACCAACTTGTAATAAAGTAAAGCTCATGGCAATGATCAGAACGGTTTTGAATTTAGCGGGTAATTCAGAGATATCAATTCGGCGTAATAAATCATTCTGCGAACGTGCAATGGCGTAGATTAATAAGGCGACAATAAACAAAGCGAGTAGCATATGTGCGGTTATCATTAAGGGATGCAGGTGTGTTTTTACCACCACAGAGCCTAACCAGCCCTGAAATCCGACTAATAAAAAAACTGCTAAGGATAAATAAAATACCTGTTTATCTGTTTTCAGATAGGCGCGCGATGCCCAAAGGGTTAAAAAAATCAAAAAACCAATAGTAACGCCAGTAAGGCGATTAAGATATTCGGTCCAGGTTTTGATGACATTAAAATCGGTATTAGCATAACCGACGGCATAAATTTCATGATAATTATCAGGTAATTCAGCTTCGCTAGTCGGCGGAATCAGTTGTCCAAAGCAAGTAGGCCAGTCAGGGCAACCCATACCCGCGCCCGAAGCACGAACGATACCGCCTACCAATATGACAAAGTAGACTGCGAAAATTGTGAGAGTGCCTAAGCGTCTGAAGCGTCGTGCAGTTTCTGGATTCATTAGCGTTACTCGTGTTCTATCGTGTGGCTTTGGTCGTGACTTAAATTGAGTGTGATTTTATCGTGGTTTTGATTTCTAAGCTGGAGAATTTTTGTATCGGCAGCCTGGTCTTTGAGTACTACAAGTAACTGAGTTGCATTTTCATGCGCTGCTGCTAATACCACGGTTCCCATTACGACATCTTGATTGTCGGTAACCATGCAGCCGGGGGGAATATCGGTTGTAGCCATACATTGAGCTTGATACATGGCGCGTTTGTTTTTCCCTAAATAATGCGTACGGGCAACAATTTCCTGGCCGGTATAGCAACCTTTGTCAAAGCTAATAGCGCCCAGTTTATCCAGATTAAGCATTTGCGGGACGAATTCTTCACTCGTTTGCGTGTACAGCCAGGGTATGCCCGCTTTTATATCCAGGCCTAACCAGGCACTTGAGTTAATCAGCTTTATCGTCTGTTGTTGTGTAAGTTCAGACCAGAATTGACGCGTTTCCTCAAGATTGCCGATAAACAGGAAGCCGTTATCAAGCTGAGGGTATACATATAAGTTTTCTTGTGGAATTACTTCGATATTTGCGATGCCGGTAATACACAAATCATCACTATGATCGGTTAATTGCACGTCCGCACGTAAGACATACATTTGTAGTTTTTTTCTAACGGTATCAAGTAAATCGCAAGTGAGAATAAGCAGATATGATTCTTGTCGCTTAATAACAATAAAGGTACTGATGGCACGACCTTTGGCATTGCAATACGCTCCTAAACCAGGTCTGGAATCGATTAATGCTTTAATATCGCAGGTAGTCTGCCCTTGTAAAAAACTAGCTGCATCTTTACCCGAAACTGTTAAAACTGCTAAATGTGTGAGTGGTGCTAATATTGCCTGCTTGTCGGGCAAAGTGTGGGTCAATAAGTTCTGTGTATTCAGGAAAGCTATCCAGTCAGCATGCATAATATGTATTAGTCGTTAGTTTAGGCTTGGTAGAAGCCAAAATATTGGAAATATTATACATTAAGAGACTTTTGCACGAACTGCAAAATCTTTGCTCACATGAATATGAGCTTAGGATCAGCTATTTTAAGTAGCTGGCCTGATGCTTCGGGTAATTTTGCAATATATGATTTTTTTCAGAAAAGACAGGTATGCGCTTACGCAAAAATTTTGGGTAATCAAATATTACTTATCGACAAGGCATTCATTCTATTTTCAGTACCTTTGCACCACGAATTTTTCCGCTCTTCATCTCAAGTAATGCATGGTTAGCCTGTTCCAGGGGGAATACCTGGATCTCAGGTTGCAATTCCATTGCTGCAGCCATATCCAGAAATTCAGTGACATCACGGCGAGTGATGTTAGCGACACTTTTTATTTCTTTCTCCTGCCAAAGATGAAGAGGATAGTCCAGGTTCAGTAGGCTGCGTTTATCGCCTTCTTTACGAATCGCATTGATCACCAGTCTACCTCCAGAATCCAGGTTGGCCAATGCCTCAACGACAGGTTCCCATGCCGGCGTGGTATCAATAATACAGTCCAGTTTACACGGTGCCTGTTCCTTGCTATCGCCGGCCCATACGGCGCCCAGCTCCAAGGCAAATTTCCTTTCTGCTGCATTTCTGGCAAAAACGAAAACTTTGCTATCCGGATAGCGGTGCTTTGCCATCTTTAAAACCAGATGCCCGGAAGCACCAAATCCGGTTAATCCGAGATGTTGTCCATTCTGTAATCCCGTTAATTGTAATGACCGGTAACCGATTGCACCGGCACACAGTAAAGGCGCAGCACTCTCATCAGAAAAGAATTCAGGTATTGCATAAGCGAAATGCTCTGCAACGACCATATATTGCGCGTATCCGCCATTGGCGTCGCGACCCGTCGCCTTGAAATCTCTACACAGGTTCTCATGGTCTGACAGACAAAACTTACATTTTCCACAGGCAGAAAAAATCCATGCGACGCCGACTCTATCACCGGCTTTAATCGTGATCACCTTGCTGCCGATAGCTTCAACCAGACCAACCACCTGATGCCCCAAAACCACTGGTAATTTCGGGGGAGGGGTACGTCCTTCAATTTCATCCAGTTCGGTATGACAGACGCCACAAGTGGAGACTTTCAGCAAAATTTCGTTTTCAGCGGGAACGGGAACGGGGATCTCTAGAAGTTCAAGCGGAGCCTGATTTTCATTAAGATTGCAAAGATTGTTTAATACCATTGCCTTCATACAAATGCCATTGCCTGCATAGAATTGATAAGGTCAAAGATATTGATTATACATCAGTTTATCTGACTTTATGCTACACGTACTTTTACTGTGCAAGCGTACAATCTACGCATTATTTTAGTGCAAAAAATTAACAATATTACAGTTTATCACTGCCCTTAAAAACGCAAATAACTGATATTCAGTAACTTTTTTTATAAACGTATTGGCATAATTTATGCTTTTATTTAAAGGCATAACCTCAAACAATTAGCAAGACTCTTTCAGGAGTAGCAATTAATGCAATCATTGTCATTCAAACGTCATGGCGACAAACAGAACTCTGATTTTTTTGAACATTATTTACAGGAACTTCTAGCTGAGCGTGATCGAGTCGGGTTAACCGACATGATTAGCCAGATAGAAGCATTAATGATTACAGTTGACCCGGAACAATCAACTCGCTATGTGGGTGAACTGTGCCTTATGACTCCTTACCACTATCTGGTCACTCTGGAAAGTGAATCGCATTGGACACATATTTTACGCATTGATTTAAATTCACCTGACTTGCTGATAAGAGAAGTCAAAGATCCAAATACCAGTGGTATATTTCGTAGCCTAAATGAAATATACCCCATTGGTGCAAGTAAGCCTTACAGCCGTTATATGGGAGAAATACTACGCGTTGACAATATGAGCGAAGTTACACGCTTACAACAGGAACGCGAGTTTCGCTTCTTTTCTCAAGATGATTTGCGTCGCCTAGAGTTCCCTGGCAACCTGGCTATTAGCAAGCCATCACCTTATACACATAATATCGTGGCCTATATGGAGCGACCTGAAGAGCAAAGCCGAGTCTATGCACTAGGTATATCCAGTATTCGCAATGACGTACAGCGTGCTTATCTACAGGCAAAAGAATTACAGGAAGAACTGGCGATTACAAAACTACTGAATCCAATCGATCATCTGGCGACTCGTATATACAGTCAGAATCGTGAAACCGCGATTCTCGAATGGTTATCACTGTCTAGTTATTATTATTGGGGGTCTTATGATATTAAAGATCAGAACTCCTCGACCAATGTCACTAAAAGTATCCATTTTAGTCATGAAGTAAATAGCCCGGCAAAAGTGTTTACTGCAAATAATACCCCATATTTCGTTAATCATTTAGAGCGACTTCCTTCACCTACCGAAACGTTTGTGCGTAACTATGGTCCGCGCTTACATCATCTGGCTATTAGCGTTAATGATGGCGAGTATAATGGTATTGAGAATATTGATTATGTCGTTGATGCTATAACTAAACAGGGAAAAACATTCCTGCTTGATGTCATTGGCTCAAGAGAAGAAGGTATCAAGCAAATATTTTCCAGTGCCTCTGAACACTCTTCTCTAATTATTGAATATGTACAGAGATTTGGTGACTTTGATGGTTTTTTTACCAAGCAGAATGTTGCCCAGCTCACTCATGCCGCTGGTATAGAAAGTGAGCTGCAACTTATGCAACTTAATAGCAATTAACTCAAACCAGCATAAACACCCGGTCAGTATATGCCTCGGTTAGAGAGCACTGATGATGGTCTTTGACATAATAATACAGTTTTGCCATTGCTAACGCTGTCAGCCTCGAACGGGATGATAGTTTCCAGAAGGCGCAGGACTGTTGCCAATCCGAAGTACGCGATAGCGCGCGAGGGAGGCTATTGTTTACCCCGAATAGCCCTGAGCCATTTGTGATAGCTCTAATGTAGCAACTTGTGTGCATAGTCTGTGGCGGACGCAGGGCGGCTGGAGCATTAATAATTCGCCACGCGGTGGCGTGCCGATTTCATTTATCAGAAACCCAGAGTATTAATCCAATCGCAGCAAATTATTTTTATAATTTTGAAAATTTATAACATCTTTTCTTGCTTTGCATTTCGTCATTCTCGGGCATATAAACTGTCCATAAGCCTGTGCTGAAAAGCGCATTATTTAGCTTTCAAGCTATCCCTTGCACATAGCTAATGATAATTGCCAGGGTGAAGATACTTGCTATGGTTGAAATAATAATACTGGTTGCAACTGGTGCAACACATAGCTGATATTTCTGGGCGAAGATGTAAGCACTAATACCAACCGGCATACCAGACGTCAGTAACGCGGTCGATGCCCATAAGGGAGAAATGGTAAATACCTGGAACACTAACAGCCAGACAAGAAGCGGGAAAATAATAATTTTCATCAGAACTATCACCAAAGCCGGGGCAATATGGCCCTGTATCTTGTATTTATTCAGCGTCGTACCCAGAACAAATAAAGCAGCAGGAATTGCTGCTTTACTCATCAAGCTAATCGATTCTTGCAAAGGCTTGTATATCGGGATATTAAAAAAATTAAAAAACCCTCCTAATATTAAACTACAGGTGATAGGACTGGTAATAAGCTGCTTCAATATACCGGCAATATTGTGTAGAAATGATGCCATAGTGAATGAGTCCCATTCTGCAAACACAAAACCCAGCGTAAAAAGAATCAGATTATGTATGGAAATAATTATTAACAAAGGCAAAATGGCCTGTTCGCCTAAGGCATAAATACAGACAGGTATGCCTACTATGGTTGCATTGGAATACGCTGCACCCATGCTAAATACACTTTGTTCAGCAGTCGAAAAATGAAAAACTACTTTTGCCAGAATCATAGCTAAAGCATATATAAACAAGGTAACAGCATAGTAGGCTACCAGGAATTCCCATTGCATATCGTTAGGGATTTTTGCTTGTACCGTGCCTATAAAAAGCAATAGAGGAATCAAATAGGAAAATACAAACTTAGCAATGGCATCGCATTCACTTTGACTAAAATGCTTTCTATAAGCTGACAAATAACCGCAGAGCACTATTGCTAATACCGGAAATACAGTTTCAAAAATTTGCATATCTTATATTTTTATCCCGCATGACAATGCATTTTTACATAGGGGGAGACTTCGGGAATGACACGTCATATGGAGTGTTGCAGTTACTTCACCCTAATTTGGCGGAGACTCATGGGTAATCAGAAAAGACTTTGAACTAGTCAAACCAAGGTTCTATCATGATGTCTAGGGGCACCCGTGTCGCCATGTGCGCAGTGAACAGTTCAGAAGAGCCCGGTGCGGTACTTCCGCACGCGGGTATCTGTGAGGGAACTGGCTATCCTACCTCGATTATGTCTCCCTAGAGCTTTTCTGAGTGTTCAATGCAGTTTACACTGCAAGCAAGTCATTAAGCATGCCAGGAACTTCGATTTTGGCTGAACTGGCACCCGGGAAAACGATACTCGAGCTGCCTGGTTGCATCCATTCACAGACTTCGGCCAGGATTTTCTCCGTGGAAGTCTGGCCAAGAACGTCAGCACCGGAAGTCTCCAGCGGAACCTTGCCATTTGCGTCGGGATTAGCCTCCCGTTCAGGGAACATTTCGCCGTAAAGTCCGCCGCTGACATCGTTTCCCCAAACAATGGAGTAGAGGCCACGGCCATGGTCTGTACCTGCATCTCCGTTGGCGCGCAATTGCCGCCCGAAGTCGGAAGAGAAGTACAACACCAGGTTATCCTTGGCTGCCTGGCCGCTCAGGTTGGGCAGGGTTGAAATTTCCGCCATGGTAGTTGCCAGACCACCAGATGTTCCGAACAAATCTTCTAGGTTTTTTCCGATACGGGTAATCTCATTGTTATGGGTATCCCAGCCATCATAACGCATGGATAAGGTGCGAACATCCAGGATATCGGGAGTCAGGCAAACATCGTACAGATTGCGGCATTGTTGTGCAAAATGCTTTGAATTGAGATTGAGATTCGCCAAAGAGGCCGGCAAGGCTCCGCAATTGTTCAGACGTGATTCAATAGCTCCTCCGAATTCACGAAGGGCGGCATCGTGTTGAAAGAAAACCGAGTACGGTGAATTTGTTTGTCCCGCAACTTCCGCTCCCCGTGCCTGGTAATAGGACTTCAGTGCGCGCGATAGAATGTTTCGGCGCGAGGCAGGATTACCACCATCGTAGTTGGGTAGCGCTATGGAACGGGTATCCTGCGCATGTACGACCTGTCGCAGGCGCTCCCCGGCGGTTGTTCCATTGCCGAAAACCGAAATCTCGTGCGCCAGTTCCACGGTGTTGACAAAACCGGGTAACTGCTCAATCAGGCGTCCGCCCCAGCCATCACGATCGTAGTGTAACGCGTCGTAAATGGGGTCACCTGCATTGGCATTAAGCTGGCTCTGATCATGTCTCCGGTTTGTTGAACAGAATGCATTGGCAATGACTGCGACACGGCCTGCTTCGAACTCAGACTTCAGCCATCCACAGCGCTTGAAAATACCAAATTCAAAGCCATTCTTATCGGTGGTTAGCAAATACTCATTGTTGAACATATCGGTGTAACTTGGATAAAGTCCACCATACAGCGATGACCGGGCTTCCCAGATCTTGTCCAAGTAATTCGAGCTCAAGTGGCTGGGTGCAGGCATGAAAATGAACTTCGAGTCCATGCCGCCGTATAACATCAGGTTGACCAGTGTGCGAGGCATGTCCACGGCATTGCAAACCGCCGATGCATTGAGTGGTAGTGCCAGGCCTGCTCCGACCGCCATCGATGCGTACATCGAGTTTTTGAGAAAATCTCTGCGTTTCATGTTACTTGCTCTCCATGACAAAGGCATAAGGTGTCATCGTTATAAAATTAATCGCCATACCCACCCGGATATTGGCTGCGTTCGTTTCGAAATTCATCGTTTCAGCTGCCTTGGCCTGATCTTTGGCCCTGGCTGCACCGTTGACGATATCATCTGAACTGTATGCAATATCCGGATTAGATGAATCGACGACATAACCAAAGTCGCGGTTATCAGCCAGCAACGCGTGCACCTGGGCGCGTGCGATGGGGTCAAAATTTTTGCCACCGTCTCCAATAAAGCGATTCCACAGCCACTCAGCGACATCTGCCACAACATGTTCACCATTGGCATTGACCGGGATCACGCTTCCCCAGTCCTTGGACCATTCGTAAACCTGGGCGTCAACTCCCGGCTCAAGTGTATAGGTATCATTGATGTCAAGAAGGAATGATGATGCGCCGACATTATTCCAGTATGCATTCTTGAAAAGGTAGCGGTTATTGGCCGCCTGGAAACCGGTTTGACCACCAAATACATCATGTGCCGGATCAAAAATGAGCGCACCCTGGTCGCGCATACGAGCGAAGGGTGAATCGTAAAACTCGCGGCCAAATGCTTCTTCGTTATTCAGCGTATTCATATTCTGGACAAGCAGATTGCGGTCAAATGCGGTGCGATATTTAAAGGTGTGGGCGTTGTGAAAAGCCGTAGAGGCAGCATATTTTCGAATGAACTTCAAAAGGTCATATTCAGCATCAACCCAGGAACCGCGGATAGCCTTGATTTTTCTAGCGTCCAGGTTGTCATCAGCAAAAAAGTCGATAATCGTCACCGGAACATTTGCCATGCTCTCGGAGTGTTCCGCGGCAATTCGGGTCAATTCCGCAATTTTTTCACCTGCATTAGCGCCACAAACAGTCGAGTGAAGAATCTCCAGACAGCTGTCTCCATCCATGTCGCTATGATAATGAAGGCTTGTGTTTCTCAGGTTCCTGGGATTTGTGTAGCCATCGTAGTGATCTGAAAAATCGATCGGGCCAATGTACCAGTCAGCCTTATTCACGCTGCCATAAGCACCCTGGTTGCGGTCGACGTTCATGCCGGTCAGCATCCACGCGGTGTGTTCAATGGTCGTATCTTCGTGATAGGCCGTGTTTTCCGTGGTGCCGTTAATGCGGAAAAGCAACTGGTGGAACTCCCGGGCAAAATCATCTGTACCCTTGAATACTTCCGTTCTATTGTTGTATTTGCTGAATTGGTGCCCGTACGCTCTTGCTAACGCTGCATCACTAGCCGCCACGGTCATTACATCAATGAAGTCGCCACTGTTACTTAAGGCCGCCGCAATACGGTCATAGTAGTCCCGAATTAATCCTGCACGGGTTTTATCTACGGAGATCGAGGCGTGGTAGTTGGTGATGTACAGTGCCATTTTATGCAGAAACGGATTGCAACCACGGCTACTGATGGCTTTCACCCAGGTGCGTTGTAGATTCAGGGTACTGAGTGTATCGTTGCCATTCAGAACGGCGTAGCGACTGCGGTCACCGTATTTCATCACATTGCCGGGGTCGTCACCACTCCAGAAAGCCTGCAGACTGGCAAGAGATCCACAATGCAGCGATGTGTCATCACCGGCTTCCGGTGGGGACAATTTATTATTGACACTATCAAAGGTCAGGATTTCGGCCACTGCCCGACGGGGCCTCATTCTACTCCAGATGTCAATTTGCGCGTCGCTGGCCAGCCCACCGTAAGCAAAGGCGGCAAGCACTCGCCTGACATGGGACTCGTCCCAGTTCCGGGAACTTACATCTTTTAAGGAATAGTTTCTGTCACCACGTGCATAAGTAGCATTGACAAAAAAAGTGAAACAAAAAAGTAAAATCAGCCTTGTTGGCCAGTTGCGTATAGTCACTCGTACGACCTCTATTATTTTAGCTTTGTCACCGTTAAGTGTTGAAAATCCCCGAGAGCATAATGCAGTCATTGCTCGGGAGTAAAATTATGGTGCTGATCCATCACTCTGCACCAACCCATACTTGGAATACTGCATAACAATACTATAAGACAACACAACCCGAGTCTGCTAACGCAGAGCTTGGCAACGAGGGGGGGTGAATATCCCCGGGTAACTTGCCAAACCAGTTAATTAACCAGGGGCATAGGATTACGCAGTAAAAAATTGTATTAAAACATAAAACAGCAAACTATGTGCTAAGTTCGTGCTGACTTTTGGACATTTAAGCCATCATGGCTGCGCGTCTGTCGGTGAGTTAGGTAAAATCCTTTATTCAGTACTAATTCAGTTATAAAATACAGGGTTTTATTCAGTAATATTTATCAGGAATCCTTATATGCGCTTTAGAACCAGCCAGATACAACGTTTGTTATGCAGATTAATACTTTTATCTTGTTGCTATACCGGCCTGGTTAATGCCCATGCAGTGGTGACAGATCATTCTTTAAAATTACAAGCTGTTAGCGCCGGCAAAGCCAGTCAGGTTAAGTTAAATTTTAATTCTAATATAGAGCTGGGTTTATCACAGGTCTTTCTGGTACGAGCGGGAGATGTGCAAGAAGTGTTGCATGTTACTGCAGGTAAAGAACCAGGCGTGGCGCTTATAGATATGCCGGCACTCGATGCAGGAGTGTATGCTTTACATTATAAAATATTTGCCGCAGACGGCCATATAACCGAAGACGTTATTCATTTCACAATCCAGCCATAAGGAAACATTATGGAAGGTATTGCTGATTTTTTAGACTCCATTATCGGGGGTATTGATCTCATTTGCTATTCTTTAGCAATTGGCGGTTTAATTTGGGGGCTGTTTATATTACATCCCTGGGAATATGCGCATAAGCAAGATAAAGTACAAAGTATTTTAACCGAGCAGACTATCCGCTTAATCTATAAAGGTGCTTTTGCTTTAGCGCTGGTTCAATTTATCAAGATCATACTAAAAATCTGGCTGATGGACTCTATATTAGAGCGCTGGCCTTTTCCGGAATTTGCCTCAACAACGCAGTTTATAGGCGGTATTTTTCGATTATCTTTAGCTATAGCTTTAGCGGCTTTTGTATATTCTGCTTTACGGCACAATGCAAGTTCGCGTCAGCACTGGTTTAATGCTGCGATCATTGCTGGATTAATGATTATTTCTGGTGCCTGGCTGGTGCATGCCGCTGGTCGATTTGAGTATCGTGCGATTTTAATGGCATTAACTACCCTACACCAGGTCGCTGCAGCTGTTTGGATTGGCGGTGTGTTTCAGCTGGTCGGTATCTGGCAGCTCACCCGACAGAAACGGATTCCTGATAGCTACTGGCCTGATAGTTTGCGCCGTTTTTCCCGGCTGGGTATGATTGCGGTAGCAGCGATATTACTGTCGGGTACACCTATGGCTCTTAACTATATCACTAGCTGGAATGGTTTTATTGGGACTGGTTATGGCAATATTCTATTAGTTAAAATTTTACTGCTGGCGATTGCTTTAGGCTTTGCCTGGCTGAACCGGCGCGCTGTATTGCAATATGCATCGGCAGCCGATAAACATGATGTATTCAATCGAGTCCCTTATTATATTGAGGCAGAGACTTTTGTACTGATTACTTTATTGTTTACAGCGGCCAGTCTTGCCTCGCAGCCGCCAGCGATAGATATTCCCGAGTTAACTGCGACCTGGGGTGAAGTATTACATTCTTTTGCACCACGTATTCCACTGACGACCTCTCCTAGCCATGCTGCTTTACTTGCGGGAGAAGCAGGGCGTACTGCGATTATTGGCCAGACTCCTTCGGCAGCAGCAACTGCCTGGTCTGATTATAATCATAATATTGCCGGTATTTTTGTTACTGTCATGAGTCTATTTGCAATGCTGTCGTATAGAAAATCATTGACCTGGACGCGTTATTGGCCAGTAGGTTTTATTGGTCTGGGTATTTTTATCTTATTACGTGCTGATGCTGAAACCTGGCCTAATGGCACGATGGGCTTTTGGGAGAGCATGCTGGAAAATGGTGAAATTTTTCAGCACCGTATCGCAACCTTGTTAGTCTTTTTATTAGGAGGAATTGAATTGCGGGCGCGAATGACCAGCGACCCGGAGAGTAAATTACCTTATATTTTTCCAATTCTATGCGCCTTCGGCGGCTTGATGTTATTAACTCATTCGCATGTCGGGTTTCAGGCAAAAAGCTCGTTTCTTATCCAGATTGGGCATACTTTTATGGGCCTTTTTGCCTTGATTATGGCGATAGGTCGGTGGCTGGAATTAAAGCTTGATTCGCCAGGAAAAAATATAGCAGGTTTTATTTCTGTGTTCGCATTTTTCCAGATAGGCTTGATATTGATCTTTTATCAAGAACCGCTGTACTAATTAACCCCAAGATTCGGCTAAGACCGGATTACATATCAAACCAGGTTGAGAGATGCTGAAAAGTATCAGCCTATCGCTTAAAGAACATTCCAGAGTAGATCCAGTTCTGGCCAGGGTGAGTCACTGGATCTGGAATTTTTTGCGTATTTACAAACCATTGACTGCAGTGAGTATCTGCAGATTACAGAAGGTCCTAAGCTGCAAATAATGGCTGCATCATAGTGATGTTAGACGAATTCTTGCGGCATGTTGCGGCTGAACGTCTACGCCCAGTGACAGAACGGCCTTAACTGGTTCTGCAGAGTGAGTTATCTCTGGATCAGGATTCATTATGTAAAAGGTGCTCAAATTTTGTTAACCAGTCGCTAAAATCTGCAACATAGTTATAGCCACAAACTGTTTTCAGGGGCTTGCTGGTGACAATATCATGTATCCGCTGTGCGTTTTTTCGGGTTGCCTGTTCCGGGCCGTAGGGATTAAAGCGCATATCAGCGCCTTGCAGAAAAACATAGTCACAGATGAACAGCACATCCCGGTAAATATAAAATGTAAATCCAGGTGTATGGCCACCAATTTGATAGGCGTTCAGGCCAAAGACACTAAAGTCATCAGAAAACCGCTGGTCAATACTAAATAATGCGCATAAACGGTGTCTGGCATCCAGATCATGCAGCCATACTTCGGCGTTCCACAAACGACGATATTGATTGCAGGCACCGAGGAAATGATGATGCGTGAATAAAATGGCTTTAACCGGTGCCAGTTCACGATTGAATGCGGAGGGCGAATCAATCCAGACAGACCCTTGCCCAGTTTCAATGCGATACGCCGCATGCTCCAGCCCGAGTTTGGGTACGGATAGCAATTGGCTGACAACATCATTGATGGGTTGCGAGGTAACGCAATATTGCTGTTCGACTTTATCCCAGGATAGGAACTGATCATGCCGGGCTCCACAAAATGGGCAGATATCAGGCATTTCACCGATCATGTTATAGCCGCATTGCAGGCAAACCCATTGCTGACTGTTGTTAAACAGCGTATCGGAGGTGGACATAGGTATAGCGCTGCGCTTCTGCTGCTGTTGAATTATTAGTCGGAATTCAAGTCCGCCATGGATGCGAAGGTAAATCCGCAAGGCCAATGACATCAACTGCGGCTTTGGCAACCTGATGATCGTTTTCCACCGAGCTGCCACTCACGCCAATGGCACCAATCAGAATGCCGTCATCATTCACGATAGGTATGCCGCCGGGAAAGGTGATTAAACCACCGTTGGAGTGCTCAATGCCGTAAAGTGGCGCGCCTGGCTGCGATAGTTTGCCGATTTGTCCAGTGTTCATACCAAAAAAGCACGCGGTTTTAGCTTTTTTGATAGCGATATCGACACTGCCAACCCAGGCACCGTTCATTCTGACAAACGCCTTTAAGTCAGCGCCAGAATCAACGACAGCGATACACATCTGGACACCCATTTTTTGTGACTCGGCAAGCGCTGCAGCAATTGCTGTTTCTGCTTGTTCATAGCTTACATGCATGGTCTTATTCCTCAGTTTTATGATGGTAAAATAGTAACTATTTAACGTTTCCAGGGTGCAATATGACTATCGCTTATTGGCTGGTCTAAAGGTTACATTGTATTTGCGGATATAAATACTGGTGCAGTGCCGTTAAGGTTAATTCTTTTATAATTCTTAGCCTGGTTTTGATAGCATCAGATTAATATCCTGCTTTATCGTATACTCTAGAGTAGGGTGACAGTCAAGGTATCATATCTAAAGCGTATTCTTCTCAATTTGATAAAGGCAAGTTATTTAACGAGGGTAATTTTAGGCTGAGAGTTATGGGTAATAAGGACATCTTTTGTTGAAACTGGCCTATGGTTTATGCCCATTGCAGCCTTATTTTGTCGTGATATACGTAATGTCACCCACAGGTAAGTATCAGGTTTATCGACTGTAAACGCCTGATTTAACGGGTTAGGCGAATAGGATCTTCGTGGTCAGAATAGGGCGTTGCTTTGAATTTTAGCTTGGTTTTAACCTACAATCCTTCAGCCTCCATTAATTGATCAATACGGTCAAAACACCTGATCCCAGTATATTAAAAAAAAAAGCCTTATAGATTTTTCAAGATAATCAAGCTCAGCGCCAACCTACATTATGTTTATCAGTGGGCAAGTTATTTTCCGCGAGATCAGGTTGTCTGACGGTGACGATTCACTGTCAGTTCTTGAGCTGTCAAATTTTGCTGTATACGGTGTGTACCATAGTATACACGCCGTTCATTAATAATTTTTTTGACCATTTCTGTTAAACATACTGGTTTCTTTTTTAGCCACGTTGTTATTTTTCTTTGATTTTGAAGCGTTATGAACCCAAGTATTAAAGAGTGTTGGGATTTACACCCAGATTTTTAGTGATTTGAGGGATAGCTTTATCAGAATTTAACGTGTGTTAACCGCAAATTCTTTAAATTTTGATGTGTAAGTATTTGATTTTTTCGTAGTCATTTTGGACACTTTATATATTAGGCGTTAATTTTTGATTTTTGTGTCCTAAATAGTGTAACCACATAAAATCCAGAGTTTACAGCGTGTATTTTATTTTTTTAGTATGAATAAACTGAAGCAGTAAATTATTGTGTCTACTGAGGCTGTGTGCTAGTATCATAAAGTTTCATTTGCTCGCTTAACTACTTAAAAGGTGTCTAGAATGTTTGTTTGGTCAGATAAATTCGAAACTAAGATTAATATTGTCGATGCCCAGCATAAAAAGCTGGTCGCTTTGCTTAATAAGTTATTTGCAAGTTTAGATTCGGGTGATATCAGTGAAGAAAAACTGGATAATATTTTGCATGAGTTACTGGAATATTCGAACAAACATTTTATCGACGAAGAAATGTTAATGATGGAATATAAACTGGACGATAAGCACCGCTCTATTCATCGTATGGAACACCTGTCCTTTATATACGACACAAAACGTATGCGATCACGTATGAACGCAGACGAAAGTATTAGTGAAATAACCCAAAAAGTCGCTGAGTTTGTAACCTCCTGGCTAACCTTTCATATATTGGGCATGGATCAGATAATGGCAAGGCAAATAGCCGCGATTCATCACGGTATGACTCCCGAACAAGCTAATGAAACTAATAAGACGACACATCTTGATGCCGCGACTAGCCATATGCTGCTGGAATCGATAATGCAAATGTGGCGTAAATCCACCGAACGCTGCTATAAACTGGAAGAAAAATTGGCAGAACTTGCAAAAGACTGACCGCTGCAGTATTTTTGTTGCATGACTATGTAACTATTATTGAAACTTTTTGTGTTTCATTGAAAAGCCTTATTTCATGCTGATTACAGCATATTCTCAAAGACTTTTTAATTAAGCATTCTACATTTAACGGTGACAGGGCAGGGCAATCGAACTTAAATAACGCCAATAATTTTTAGTAAATAGTCATTATTCCAGCCTGTTTTTAAGCGTTTAGCTTTCACGTCAACTTTGGATGAAGTTTCTGCTTTTATCAGATTGAGAGCGATATGCTTGATGATTGCCAGGTTTGATGCACTATAACTTTGGTATGTTCGGTTACTGTCTTCATCAAAAGCCATATCAAGCACTCAATGTAAATTATTTTCCACCGCTCAGTGCCCACGGTATAGCATATTCTAATTTTTAAGGATTATCGCCCCAGGTCCACACAGATGCGGGTATTTTTTTATTTAAACTACCTGGCTATTTTTGTTTATCTTATCCTGGTGCAATTTGTCCAGAGTGATATTGTAAATAATGATTTTGGCTGGCGTACTGTCATGGTTCCTATTATGCTGTTACTGATATGGGCCGCAGTTCTGCTTACTGAATTGCCTCTGAGTGCGTCAAATTGGAGGCCGGTTGCATTAAAGCTAAGCCGCCAGTATTTCTTTATTCCTTTGGTATGGGCTGGGATTACTATCGGGGTGATGGCTTCTTTTTTTTCCTGGCACTGGCCTAAACCCTATCCTGCGCCATCGCTTGAAAGTTTAGCGTTACATCAGGATCTCTATAAGCTGGATACTGCCTGGCAAGCAGTAAGGCAATACACGCAGTATAATGACTTAGTTCAAAGTAACCCTGATGGCTATACTAAAGTGCTGACTCTATGAACGGCACCTGCACCACTAGCTTTGTTTAGTAATAGAGCGACAGCTTATACAGAGCCTGAAAGTGTCAATGTTTTTGCCCATTCTTATGATATACAACAAAAAAATAAGCAATACCAGGCGGTGCAGGCCATATTTTCAGCGAATCCATCACTAGAAACTTTGCGCTATGCACGAGATACGCTAAAAATTAAGGCGCTACTGGTAGATCATCGGGATCCAGTTTGGGCGACTGATATTCTGGATGCTTCAGGTGTTTTTTATTTAGTTGAACAGCAGCCTGATTATAAAATTTATCTGGCCAGATAATGCGTACGGTAACAGTGAGTATTGTAAAAAAGTGATAAGGGTGCGTTTATAGCTACACAGAAAAATATTATTTCAGCTATCTTAATCGTAACAAAAATTTAGTATGCAAAAAATCTATTGAGTGCACCATAGTTTGCGTAAGTTATTTAACTGTATACCGCCTTTGTTTTTATCTGCAAAATCAGCAAAGCAATACTTACGCTTTTAGGTGGTTTATGTATACCAATGCCCCTATTACAATAATAGTGGAAAGTTTATGGGCTTTATTGGTTCGTGTATTGATATTACGTCAAGAAAGCACCTGGAAGACAATTTAACCCATGTTCAGTCGTTTTTCGCTCAAAAGTCACTAAAATGTCAATTTTAATAGGATAAAAAAATAAAAACCTAATTATTACAAGCGTTTCTAATTTTATGCAGAATGTAGTGCCATAATATAAATAA
>Ga0208648_1001322_pt1 | contig 20661 bp, 23 predicted proteins | sample AntAceMetag02UKL_FD_184772 | JGI IMG/M metagenome (GOLD analysis project Ga0208648, IMG submission 184772) | Saline lake microbial communities from Ace Lake, Antarctica - Antarctic Ace Lake Metagenome 02UKL (SPAdes) (version 2) | ecosystem: Environmental > Aquatic > Non-marine Saline and...
TATTTCTTGTAATAGATATATAGAATAAACCATACGTGGTTCACCCGCCCTGCTTCTCTTCTCCATTTTATATGCAGGTGCGCGCACCTCTGCCTGACCGGCGAGGGCTGGGGGTAGCAAAGGCGGCTGCGGCTCGGCCCTCTTGAAGGCGAGAGGGGCGTCGGCCCCTTACCTTTACAGGGTGCGGAAAAAGGTCCTTGTTCTGATCATTCTGGCGTAATTCGATACCTCAGTGATTATTCGGAGGCGGTACTCGCGTGGTAGTGATATCCAGACTGCGGGTATGTTTTCTTATGTGAGCTGCGAAGCCTGTGTTCCGACATGCCGTCCGCTACGGGCGATCCGCGCCATTGTAGACGAAGCGCTGGAAGTTCTGTCGCCGGATTTCGATGCGATATATTCGGCGATCGGCCGCCCATCGATACCACCCGAGAAGCTGTGTTGCGCGCTTTGCTGCAGCAGGCCTTTTACATGATTTGCTCGGAGCGCCAGTTGATTGAGCAGATTGATTATAATCCGCTGTTCCGCTTGTTCGTCGGCTTGGCGATCGCAACCTGCCAGAACAAGCGACGACCCGCCCACCCCAAGGCCGGTTAGCAATCTGCGGCGCGTGAGCAGTTTGGTCATCGGGTCTTTTCCTTCGGCAGGCGGTAACGCCCGGTGATCATCGAACGGATTTCATTGAAGGGGCCGGCGAGCAGAACCATCAGCAGGTGAACCATGATGAAGCCCACCAGCCCTGCTGCAAACAGGAAGTGCAGCGAGCGGGCCGACTGGCGCCCGCCGAAAATATCGAGCATGAGTGGCCATGTGGCGTTCAACGACGGTGACATGGTCATACCGGTCAGCACCATTCCAGGGATCAAGACGCCGAGCACCAGCAGATAGGTACCCTTTGCAGGATGTTGTAATGCCGCGCCGCTTCACCTGTGGGAAACTTCAACGTCGCATGGTGCTTGATATCGCGCCAGATGTGACCGGGCCCAAGCTGCTCCCGGCTGGGCAGCAGGTCTCGGCGGAGATGCCCGTTGATTAAACTCCAAACCCCATAGATGAGGATTCCGCCTGCAAACAGCCAAGCAAACGTCAGGTGCCAGCGCCGTGAAAGAGCCAGGTTGTAATTCGACGGGATTGTCGTCCACGAAGGAAACGCGACCGAATTGCTGCGTCCGTCGGCCCGCTCGGACAAGCCTAGCAGGCCGGTGGTGTTCAGGGTGGTTTCGCCAATGCGCAGGTAGCCTTGGCCGCCTTCGGGCGTATTGCGTGCGCCGATCTCCAGCCAGGCGTAATCCTGATTGGCGCCATAGCTGCCCCAGTACAGTCGCGGATGGGCGTTGAAAATCATCAGCCCGGTCATCAGCATGATCAGAAGTGTTACCACATTGATCCAGTGCCAGATCCGTGTCGAGAGTCGGTGGCGCCTGACTAGGTCGCCTCCCGATGGGCTGGCGGCGATATCCGGATGGCTTTCTTGCGCTGTCATGCTGGCTTCCTTGATTAGGATCTGCACCGGGCGGGTTGGACACGATCAAAGATCCTGATCGATAGGTGTCGACCATCACAGTATTGCCAATCGGGCTGACAATGTCGCTACACATCTTCGAGATCGCACACGCACGACCTTTGCCAAACTATTCGCGGCCCAGTGAAACTTTCCAGCTCAAGCTGCCGTCTATGCTTTTGTTCAAACAAATACAGGGAGTGACCACCATGACATCCACACGCAAGACCGCACTCGCCGGCCTCGCTGCCATTGCATTCGGCTTCGGCGCCTCGACGGCCTTTGCCGCAAACCCGATGGTCGGCGGCGCTGCCATGTACGCCGACAAGAACATTGTCGAAAACGCCGTCAACTCCAAGGACCACACCACGCTGGTCGCCGCTGTCAAGGCTGCGGGTCTGGTCGATACGCTTCAGACCGCCGGTCCCTTTACCGTGTTCGCGCCGGTCAATGCCGGCTTTGGCATGCTTCCAGCAGGCACTGTAGACACGCTGTTGAAACCGGAAAACAAGGACATGCTGACCAAGGTTCTGACTGCCCACGTGGTCGCAGGAAAACTGTCGAGTGCCGACCTGATGCGCAAAGCAAAGGCCAACGGCGGCCGCTACAACATGCAGACAGTCTCGGGCGACGCGCTCACCGCAGTGATCAAGGGCAAGAACCTCTACGTCTTTGACGAAAGCGGTGGCGCCTCCAAGATCACCATTGCCGATGTCAACCAGTCCAACGGCGTCATTCACGTGGTCAACCACGTGCTGCTGCCGAAGTAAGAAGAGCCCCAAAAGGGCCTGGACCTCGCCGCCTTCTCGATCGGGAAGGCGGCGGTTGGCGCATCGTGGTTCACGGAACTGATAGAAAAGCTGGCCTGTCGGTTGTCTCACTTGAGCTCAAGATGGAGCAGAATGCTCGCTAATGGCGGAGCGGTTTCCAGAACAGGCCTTCCCCAACAGATTGAGAGCAAGCACCGATCAGCAATCGACGGCATACTTTTTTCGTGGTTTTTCGCTGTCAGAGAGCAATATTCGTTTGATGTGTTGCGACGATCAGTTGAACCCACCGCCGAAAACGCCAATTCCTAAATCTCAGCGGATATATGGGTGATTGGGATGCGCTCCGGAAGCGCCCGACGCTTCTCCAGGTAGAGCCGTGTCAGCGTAAGCGTCCGGTCTGACCGCCCTATAGAGCGGTTTTCCATGGCAGCAGATCATCGACACGGTTGATTTTGTAGTCTGGAATGCGGGCGAGTGTATCAGCCAGCCATGCCTGGGGGTCGATACCGTTCAGTTTGGCGGTTTCGATCAAGGTGTAGGCGATAGCGGCGGCGCGGCCGCCGGTTTGTGATCCGACGAACAGGTAGTTTTTACGCCCGATTGCGACGGAGCGCATCGCGCGTTCGGCAGTGTTGTTGTCCAGCTCCAGGACGCCGTGATTGAGGTAGGGCCGCAGCCGCGTCATGCGCGTCAGGGCATAGCGGATTGCACCTGCCAGCGGTGATTTACCAGAGATACTGGGCAGTTGGGCGTGCAGCCATGTTTCCAGATTGTTGAAGATCGATTTTGCCTGCGCTTGCCTGATCTCGGCACGCAGGTCTGGCGGCGATCCGCGCGCTTCCTTTTCGACGGCGTAGAGTTGCGCGATGCGTTGGATTGCCTCTTCGGCGATAGCTGAGCCTTGGGCGCGATGGATGTCGACGAACTTGCGCCTGACATGTGCCATGCAGGCCACCTCGCGGATATCACCAGAGCGGTAGAGGTCTTCGAACCCGGCATAGCCGTCAGCGTGCATCCAGCCCTTATATTTTGCGAGGTGATCTTTGGGATGTTGCCCTTTGCGGTCTGGCGAGAACTGATACCAACTGGCCGGTGGGGTAACGCTGCCCCAAGGTCTCTCATCCCTGCCATAAGCCCAGAGCCGCGCTGTCGCTGTTTTGCCCGTGCCGGGAGCCAGCATCTTGACCGGGGTGTCATCGGCGAAGATGGCCTGTCCAGCCAGCACATGCCGTCCGATGGCATCTGCGAGTGGCTCCAGAAGTGCCGTGGATTTACCAACCCAGTCAGCCAGCGTGGAGCGGTCGATGTCGACCCCGTCGCGCTCGAAGATGCCGCTTTGGCGATACAGCGGCAGGTGATCGGCGTATTTGTTGACCAGAACATGAGCCACCAGGCCAGGACCCGGACGCCCGCGTTCGATGGGACGCGATGGCAGCGCTGCTTGTGTGAAGGCCTCGCAGCCCGAGCAGGCAAAGCGCGGCCGCACAATGCGGTTCACGATGAACCGACCGGGAACGTATTCCAGTTCTTCGGTCACATCCTCACCCAGGCGGCGCAACCCACCACCGCAATGGACGCAATCATCATCGCCGGTGGTTAGCTCGATTTCCATGCGCGGGATGTGATCTGGGATCGGGCGGCGCTTTGGCTTATCCTTTGGTTTTTCGTCGGGAAGTCGCAGCTTTGCCGTCATCTTTGCGACAGCTATCTCGCTGGTCTCCAGTGCCAGCTGAAGCTGCTCGATGCTTTCTGATGACGCCCCAAACCGGTGATGGCGTTGACCGGCCAACTGATGCCGCAGCTTCTCAATTAGGACCGCCTGGGACCTCACCTCAGCCAGCAAAAGAGCCGTGAACTGCCTAAGCTCATCGGGGTCTTTAGGCAGGGTTTTGTCGACATCCAGCATGGTCGAACCATAGCAGATCCGCATGTTTAGAGGAATCCCCACATGCCCGTTCCGAGCCTATTTATCCGGCTTTGAGCGGTGTCCAGCTGCGTTGTGGTAAACGCCAATCGATCCCTTCCAAAAGCATCGCCAACTGGGCTGCGGTCAGCGCGATCTTGCCCTCTTTGGCCGATGGCCACACGAACCGACCTTTCTCGAGGCGTTTGCTGAACAGACACGCGCCCTGGCCATCCCACCAGATGATCTTGATCAGATCACCGCGCCGTCCACGAAAGACAAACAGGTGCCCCGTGAACGGATCCTGCTTCAACGTCTGTTCCGCCTGAGCTGCCAGCGTCGTAAATCCCCGCCGCATGTCAGTCACACCAGCGGCCAGCCAGACCCGCGTGTTCGCCGGAACCGGGATCATATTGAGAGACCCCGGATCAGCCGGGCCAAGGCTTCAGGGTCATAGCTGCCGATGATCCTCAGACGGTGACCGCCCGCAATGTCGATCTCAATGGCGTTCTGCACGGGCGCGGGATCAGCTATTGAAGCTGGTTCATCGTTCCAAGACCGATCAACAATCTCAACCGGCAGAAAGCACGGCGTCTCGGCAGCTTGCTCTTCAACAATCTCCGGATCAGGCGCAAACTTGGGATCACGCAGCCATTTGTGGATCAGATTAGTGTTCATCGCGTATCGTCGGGCAACTTGCGCTACTGAAACATCCGGCGCGCGTGTTTGCGCGCAGATCGACACCTTTTCCTCGTCCGACCAGAACCGCTTCTTCTGACCCTTCTTACCCGCCATATCTGCCCTCAAGATGTCCACTATCAATGGTGGACACTATCAACACACTCTATGACGCGTCAGAGCAGCGAGGCCGGACGCTTACGTGTCAGCAACGCAATCGCCGCAAGAAGCGGATCGTGGCGGCGCGCTGAGCGGAACATGAACGCCTGAAGGAACGCACCAACATACTTGTTGACGGTCGCATATTTCTCGGCCGCCAAAGTTAATGGCGACGCCTCGTTGTCCTCGACCATCAATTCAAGCTCAGGCTTCATCCGGAGCAGCCGGTGCCATCCAACTTCCTGATCGAGAATCTCCAATGCGTTCCCGCCATGATCGTTCGCGGACTGTAGGGCCGTGCAAAAGTTGGCTGAATTCGAAGGCCTTGGTAATGAGTTTTTGTCTGCCTAGCACCGCAATTGAATGATCAGACTACCAGTCGACATCGAACTTTCTAACAAGACCAGACACCTGCACTTGCGACAACAGGTTCGGCGCGAGACCTCGGCAAATCAGGGTCAGCTTTGCAGCCTCTTCCAGCTCCTCCATGGCGTAGACTGCGGCATCCAGATCTTTTCCGCAGACGACCGGTCCGTGATTGGCGAGAAGCACGGCGGTCCGCTTGCCGAGAAGGCCGCGCACGGCGTCGCCCATGGCCGGGTCGCCAGGCATGAAATAGGGCAGCAGTTTGACTCGGCCAAGTTTCATCACGCTGTAGGCGGTGATCGGCGGGATGGCATTGTCCGGATCGGTCTCCGGCAGCACCGACAGCACCACCGAATGGCAGGAATGGAGGTGCACCACCGCACCCGCGCCATGCCGGGTCTCGTAGAAGGCGCTGTGCAACGGCATTTCCTTGGTCGGCGGGTCACCGTCAAGCAGGTGGCCAGCCGGATCGATAAGGCTGATCCGCGCTGGATCGATGAACCCCATGCTGGATCCGGTCGGGGTGACCAGCAGTCGGCCGTCCGACAACCGCACCGATATATTGCCGGACGAACCATTTGTAAGCCCGCGATCGAACATCGACCTTGCCCAGCGGGCGATCCCGTCGCGGGTTGTGGTTTCTTCGCTCATGGTTCCCCCGCAAGTGTGGCCATCGCCGTGGCGAAAAAATCCTCGCCGCCGAAATTGCCGGACTTGAGCGCAATAGCCAGCGGCCGGTCATCGACCATGAGGGCGGGCACGCCCGGGGCGAGCCGTACTCCGACCGTCAGTGTTCTCGCCGCAAGGCCCCTGACGACGGCGCCGGAGGTTTCCCCGCCGGCCGAGACAATGCGGGTTACCCCGCGATGCGCCATTTCGGCGGCAAGTTCCTCGAATAGCCTTTCGATCCGCTCCGCAACTGCCGACTGGCCGTACTGCTCCTGCGCCGCCTTGACCGTTTCCGGGTCTGCCGAGGAGTAGACTAGTGGAGCCTCATGCGCTTGCTCCATGACCCAGCCGGCGACAGCCCTGGGCGTGTGCGTGCCGTTCATGATCTCGTCGGCCGTCAGTTCCAGCGCCGGTGCGGACTGGCTGTATTTGCCGATCTGCGCCCTTGTGGCGCGCGAGCAGGAGCCCGAAAGCACAACGCCCCTGCCCCGGACCCCGGTCCAGGACGGGGGGCTGGGTTCAAAGCCGAAGTTTCGCGGCAGGCCAAGGGCGATCCCGGACCCGCCGCACACAAGCTTGCGGCCCCTTGCGGCTGAACCGATCGCATGAAGGTTCTCGTCCTCGATGGCATCGACAATCACCATTGCCGATTGTCCCTGAAGCGCGGCGGCCACCGCGTCGGCGCCCGTGGAGACGGTTCGGATCGGCACATGCGCAACCGGCCAGGTCGTCTGGCGCTGGAGCACACGCCGCAGGTCCGGATCCGTCATCGGCGTCAGGGGGTGGTTTTGCATGCCGCTCTCGCTGAGCAGCCTGTCCGCGACGAAGAGATGCCCCTGATAGACGCTGCGGCCATTCTCGGGAAACGCCGGACAGACGATGACCGTCCGCTCACCCAGGCGCTCGGCAAGCGCCGCCAGAACCGGCCCGATATTCCCATCGTCGGTTGAATCGAACGTGGAGCAGACCTTGAAGATGATCTGCTCGGCACCTTGCGCGGTCAGCCAGTCGCATGCCTGCAACGACTGGTGCACGGCATCCGCCACGGGCGCCGTGCGCGACTTCAGCGACAGGACGGCCGCATCGCAGGCCGGGGAGTCCTCGTATGGAATCCCGGCGCGCAGAAGCGTTTTCATGCCGCCTTCGGCAAGCGTCAGGGCAATGTCGGACGCACCGGTGAAATCGTCGGCAATGACACCGATCCTCACAGCGTGAAGTCCCCTGCCGGACCCCGGTCGAGCCGGACGGCGTAGTCCGGTCCTGCGCGTTCGAAAAGGCTCATCACCAAGGGATCGTGACCCGGTATGAGCAGACTGCGGTGGCTGGCTAGCGCCTTTATTCGGTCAAAGCCGTCGAGCATGTCCCGAAGATCGACAACGATCGGAAAGGGTTTCCGGGCAAACACGTTCTCGTAGTAATGCGCAGCATCCGAGGCAAGGCAGAGCCATCCCGACTCGGTCCGCACCCGGACAGCCTGAAGCCCGCGCGAATGGCCGCCAATGCGGTGCACCGTCACGCCGTCGGCGACCTCGCCGTCGCCTTCATGGAAGACCACCCGCCCCGCATAGACCCGCTTGACCGCCTCGCAGACGTGATCAGCAGAGAAAGGTATGCGCAACGTGTCGTGGCACATGCAGGGCCCGGTGGCATAGGCCATCTCGGCCGCCTGCAGATGAAGGGTGGCGTTCGGAAACTGGCCAAGGCCGCCAGCATGATCATAATGCAGATGGGTGACAATGAGTGTAGTGATGTCTTCCGGCTTGAGGCCGATCCCCTGCAAGGCGGCAGACGGTTCGCGGATGATCGGCCGGTCCCGGCGCAGCGCCTCGGCCTGATCATAGCCGGTGTCGACCAGAATAACCTCTTCCCCGCATTTGAGCACCCAGATGAAATAATCCATCGCATGGGATACATCATGATTGTCGTCGAAGATGAAGCTGTCTTTGCGCCTCCGGCTGTTCCGGTCTGCATATTTGAGCGCGTAGACTTCCCAGATCATCGATGCACCGTGGCGAAGGTCCTCACGTCCTTGGCTTCGATCATGGCTGCGACGGCGCCATCGAAGCGCTTGAAATGCGGTGTCTGGCGATGGGCGTCGAAACCGGCGAGATCCGAGTAGAGCTCGTAGAGAAACACGCTGTCGGGGCGTGCCGGGTCCGTGCAGACATCGAACTGGTGGCAACGGGGTTCGTCCGCCACCGAGGCCCGGGCGTTTTCGAGCATCAGCGGCAGGAAGACCTCCATCTGGGCGCTCCTGATTTTGAAAGTCACGACAACAGCGAACATTTTAACCTCACTTAGCGGAAGAGATGGACCATGGTCATGGAGACCGCGGGAACGTAGGTCACCAGCAGCAGCGCGCATATCGCCGCGAAGTACAGCATGCCCATTCTGCGCGCGATCGACAACACACCGACACCCGATATTCGCGAGGCGACGTAGAGGGTCGCACCCACCGGCGGGGTAAACAAGCCGACGGCAACGTTGCAGGTCATGATGACGCCCAGATGCACAGGATCGATGCCAAAGGCTTGCGCAGTCGGCAGGAACAAAGGCGCTGTCAGCAGGATCGCCGGCACGGGATCCAGCACTAGACCAAGCACCAACAACACCAGATTCACGAGGATGAGAAACACCCACGGGCTCGAGGAAAGGTCCTGCACAAAGCCGACCAGCACCTGCGGCATCTGCTCGAGTGTGATCAGCCAGCCGAGGACCGTGGTCGCGCCGATCACCACCATCACGGTCGCGCTGGTCACGAATGCATCGACCATCAATTGCGGCAGGTCCTTGAACCGGAAATCCCGGTAGACAAATATGGTCACCACCAGACCGTAGACCACCGCCACCGCAGCAGCCTCGGTGGGCGTCACCCAGCCGCTGAAAATGCCGCCGAGAATAAGGATCGGCATGAACAGCGCCGGCGCGGTGCCGACAAAGGAACTCCACAATTCGGCTCGGGTGGTCGTGCGACCTCCGGGATCGCAGCCGGTGGATTTGCCGACATAATAGCAGACCAGCATGAAGGCCACCCCGAAGATGATGCCGGGCACCATGCCTGCGAGAAACAGATCAGCCACAGAGACGTTGCCGACAAATCCGTAGATCAGCATCGGGATCGAGGGTGGAATGATGATGCCGATGGTGCCGGCGGCGGCAACGAGGCCGGCGGCGAACGCCTTGTCGTAGCCTTCCTTGGCCATATTCTTGATCATCACCGAGCCGATGGCCGCACTGTCGGCAATGGCTGAGCCAGAAATGCCGCCAAAGATCATCGAGGCGCCGACCACCACCATGCCAAGCCCGCCGGGCATGAAGCCGAAGGCCGCGCGGGCAAACCCGATGATGCGCAGGCCAACGCCACCGCGGCTCATCAATTCGCCCGCCACAATAAACAGCGGAATGGCGAGGAAGTGGTTGGGCTCTACCCCGCCAATGAAATTGAGGTAGAGCGCCTGCAGCGGATAGCCCAGATCAAACACGAGGATCGGCAGGATGGCGGTCAGCAGAATTGCCCAGACCAGCGGCACGCCCACAAACACGGTGACAAGAAACACCGCAATGACAAAAAGAAGGATCACAGCACGGCTCCCGTATCTGCGCCATCGACATGGTGGGCGATCGGAGGACCATCGCGGCCCGGCGGCGAGCGCCAGTCATGCAGCATATTGAAAACATGGAAAATCAGCGAAAGCGCAATGCCGACCGGCATTGAGGCGTAAAGAAAGCCGACAGGCCAGTACAGAACTGTCGTTTTTTGAGCCCAGGTGTGGGTGGAAATTGAGTATCCCTCGACAATCAGGCTCACCATCGTCACCAGAACCACCAGATTGATCGCTATTGACAGGAAACACTGAACCTTTGCAGGGAAGAACAACTCGACAATCTCGGTGACCCGCATGTGCGCTCCGCGGGCTATAGCCGCCGCACAGCCGAGAAAAGTCGTCCAGAGCAGAAGGAAGGCAGTCACTTCCAGCGACCAGGCTAGATCAAACCCCGCCGCGCCCCTGAGCGTCGCATTGACGAAAACAAGCGTCACAATCGACAGACCGCCAACCACGAGAAACAAATCGATCAGGCGGCTCAAAACCCTCAATGCGAGCGGATAGGTTGCCCTGTAATCCATGACAAAGTCCCAGACAAAAGGATCAGGACCGCGACGGCCCTGATCCCGGGTTTACGGATAGCGAAGACCTATTTCGCCGGCATCATCTCACGGATCTTGGCAGCGTCTGCCAGCACCTTGTTAACTGCATCTGCGCCGTACACTTCCCGTGCTTTGTCATAAACCGAAGCTACCGCGTCACGGAAAGGACCTATTTCAGGCGTCGACACCTTGGCGCCGGCTGCAGTCATTTCATCAAGCTGCGCGTTGACCGAGTTCTTGACCAGATCGCGACTGAAGGCGGAAGATTCGGCTGCTGCTTTCCTGACCGCCTCCTTGTCTGCATCAGAGAAGCTCTGCCAGGTCTTTTCTGAGACCGTCAAAGGCAGCGGGCTGTAGACGTGGCGCGTCAGGGTGATGTACGGGGCAACTTCGTAGAAACGGAGCGACTTGATGGTATCGACCGGGTTTTCCTGACCGTCGACAGTGCCCTGCTGGATCGCAAGGTACACGTCGGTGATTGGCATAACCACGGTCTGGAAGCCGACCGCTTCCATTGTCCAACGGATCATGTCGTTCGGAAAGACCCGCATTTTTTTGCCGATTGCATCTGCAGGAGACGTCAGAGGGTCCTTGGTCGTATAGCTGCGGAAGCCGGCTTCCCATGTCGAGAGCACCCGGAAACCAACTTCCGGCAGCTTGTCAAACTCGCCCTTTAGCCACTCGGAATTGTCGTAGAATTCCCAGCCCTGCTCATAGGTGTCAACCAGAAACGGCATGGCGGTCAGGTTGAGCGTCGTCAGGTGTGTGGCGTAGGAGCCTGTTGCCGAGACCGTGAAATCAACGCCACCCAGTTGCAGTTGCTCGATGGCTTTCGGATCATTGGCCAGTTGGCCAGCCGGAAAAATCCGAACCTCATAACGGCCTTCCGTGTATTCTTTGACCTTCTCGGCAAAGACCTCGGCCGCGGCTTGGCGGGAACCGCCAGGATTGTCGGTGTGGCTGAACTTGAGAATCGTTTGGGCGTATCCGGATGTGCCAAACGCGCCCATCAGCGCAGTGGTGACGACCAGCGTCTTGAGCAGTGTATTCATGATGTCCTCCCAGGCAAAAATCAGTGTTGCAATTTCATAACGTATACATTAATAAATTTGTTGTCAAATTCGTTTTGCGGGCAACTCCGGCACTATAGATACCGGTTCATTACTCAGGGGAAATTCATGGTCCAATCATTCGAAATCGCGGTCTTCGAAGGCGACGGGATCGGGCCCGAGATCACAGCGCCGACCATCCGCATACTGGAAGCGCTTTCAAAACAGCAGCAGGATTATGGGCTGACATTTACCAAGGCACCGGCTGGCGCAGCCCTCTACGCCAAAAGCGGGGAATCGCTGCCATCCGCGTCGATGGAAACGGCCCGTCGCGCCGATGCCATCCTGCTTGCTGCGATGGGGCTTCCCTCTGTCCGCTACAAAGACGGAACCGAAATCTCACCGCAACTAGATCTCAGAATCGAACTTGACCTGTTCGCAGGTGTGCGCCCGGTTCGGGTCGTTCCGGGCCAACCCACCCCACTCAAACTTTCCGGCGGTCAGACGATCGATTTCGTGTTGATCCGGGAAAGCACAGAAGGCCTGTTTCACTCGAAGGGCAAGGGCGAAGTCACCCGGGATGAAGCGCGCGAGACGCTGCTGATCACCCGCAAGACCAGCGAGAAGCTGTTCCGGTTCGCGTTTAACTATGCGCAGCAGCGCAAGACATTGGGTACCGGCAAGGGCCGGGTGACCTGTGTGGACAAGGCGAACGTGTTTCGCGCTTTTGCCTTTTTCCGCGAGATCTTCGATGGCGTAGCTAAGGAATACTCTCACTTGACCGCTGACCATGCGTATGTCGACGCGACCGCACTCTGGATGGTTGAAAAGCCGTGGTTGTTTGATGTGCTGGTCACCGAGAACATGTTTGGCGACATCCTGTCCGATCTTGGCGCCGGCCTCATGGGTGGACTCGGACTGGCGCCGTCGGCCGATATCGGCCATGACCACGCAGTGTTTCAGCCTTGCCACGGCTCGGCACCGGACATTGCCGGAAAGGGCGTGGCCAATCCATTCGCCATGATCCTGTCGGCCGCGATGATGCTTGACTGGCTCGGCACAAAGCACAACATCAAGAAGATGGTGTCTGATGGAGCTAAATTGCGCGACGCGGTTTATCAGGTGGTTGCTGACGGAAGTGTTCTGACGCGCGATCTTGGCGGAACCAGCGGCACGGAAGCAGCCGCCGATGCGGTTCTGGAACAGATTAAAGCAAAGGCATGATTGTGGATAAAACCTTGCGGGTCGCCTGCTTGGGCGCAGGATATTTCAGCCAGTTTCACTTCGACGCCTGGGAACGGATTGAAGAGGTGGAACTGGTCGGCATTGCCAACCGGAACATCGAGAAGGCGCGGCAGACCGGTCACCCGGCGTTCAGCGATCTCGGGCAATTGCTCGAAACAACGTCTCCAGACCTTCTGGACATCATCACGCCGCCCGAGACCCATCTCGAAGCGATCAAGGCGGCTCTGGATTACGGCGTCAAAGCCATCATATGCCAGAAGCCGTTCTGTGCCTCACTCGAGGAAGCCCGGACCGCAGTCTCTCTCGCTGCGGCCAAAGGCGTTCCGTTGATCGTGCATGAAAACTTCCGCTTCCAGCCCTGGTACCGGGAAATGGCACGATCCCTTGCCGCCGGCGACATCGGTGACGTTCATCAACTGACCTTCCGGTTGAGGACAGGCGACGGACAAGGCCCCGAGGCCTACCTCTCGCGCCAGCCGTATTTTCAGAAAATGGAGCGCTTTCTGGTACACGAAACCGCAGTGCACTGGATCGATACCTTCCGGTTCCTGCTCGGAGACATCCAGGCAGTCTATGCTGACCTGAGAAAAATGAATCCGGTTATCGCCGGAGAGGATGCCGGTTACATCATCTTCGATTTCGACAAGGGCGTTCGGGCAATCTTCGACGGAAACCGTCATCTCGACCATGCATCGGAAAACACCCGGACCACCCTGGGGGAGGCAATGCTGGAAGGCACTCAAGGTACGATCACGTTGTCCGGTAACGGCGCCTTGCACCTTCGCACCTTTGGCGAAACCCAGACGCAGACCCTGCTCGAGCCACGGGAATGGCGCGGCTTTGCTGGTGATTGTGTGTTCGCACTTCAGCATCACGTCATCCAGGGGCTTCTGCGAGAACGAGCATTCGAAAATGCCGCAGCCGATTATCTTCGTGTTATAGAGGTCGAAGAGGCCATCTATCGATCAGCTAACGAGGGTCGGAAACAAGGGGTTTAGAGTGTCAGTGGAAGCAAAATCGAAGTCTCAGAGTATTCGGGCGGTGGATGCACTCAGAGCCTTGATCTTTGCGGGCGAGTTGCCGCCCGGGTCGGACCATCTTGAAAGCGAGCTCGCGGAACAACTCGGCATGTCGAGAACACCCGTCCGGGAGGCCACCCTTGTGCTCGAATCGCAAGGTTTGCTGGAAGTCCGTCCGCGCAAGGGAGTACGCATATCGGCCCTTTCGGCAGATGACATGCGTGAGATCTACGAGGTACTGACGGAGCTTGAGAGCCTGGCCGCCTCGCTCGCCGCAGATGCGCATTATTCCGAGCAGGAGTTGTTCCGGCTCAAATCAGCGACGCTCGAGATGGAGGCCAGTGTGGCGGCCAATGATCGTGAAGGCTGGGCCCGCGCCGACGCAGCTTTCCATGACGAACTTGTCCGTCTGGGCGGCAACAAGCGAATCCAGACAATCGTTTCCAATTTCAACGATCAGGTCAGACGCGCAAGGGCGCTGACCCTGCACATGCGACCAATGCCCCAGAAATCCAATGAGGACCACCGCGCGCTTTATGAGGCCATTTCCAAAGGCGATTCCAAGGCAGCGCGGCAGATCCACTGGATGCACAGGACAGAGGCGAAGGACATGCTTATTAAGCTGCTCAACCAACATGGACTTAGGCGCGTTTGATTTGGCCTGTCAAGTAAATCGACTTCAGCCGAATAGGCTGGTCCGGTAATCAGGTCATAACCAAACACTTAGCAATTGCATCGGCTTAATCATCGTTGAGCCAACTTTTGGTCCTAACGAATCGGACCAGTTCAGCCGCCGGCATCGGACGGGCGAAATAAAAGCCCTGCAGGGAGTCGCAACCGATATCGCGGAGAATTTCGGCATGACGGACGCTTTCCACGCCCTCGGCACAAACTTCGATACCCTGCGATCTCCCGATATCAACGATGGAGCGGATCAGCCGCCGCTGTTGCTCGCTGCCCACAATCGGCGCCACCAGTTGGCGGTCGATCTTCAAACGGTGAGGGCTAAGCCTGAGGAGACTGACGATGGAGGCATGGCCCGAACCAAAGTCGTCGATATCAATGTTAATGCCCATCTCTTTGATGCCATCGATGTTGAACGACATGATGTCATTGTCTTCGTCAAGGAAAATTGATTCCAGCAGTTCGAATGAGACCCGCCCGGCCTGTATCGGCAGCGATTTAAGGTTTTCGATCAGCCTCTCGTCGCCCAGTCTGCGGGCCGACACGTTAACAGAAAGCTTCGGTACGCCGAGCATTATGCTGTCCCATTCAGCCAGATCAACAAGGGCCCGTTCAAGTATTGCTCGGTCGATGCTGCCGACAGTATTCAAGTCCTCGGCGACGGGCAGGAACTTATCCGGCGTCAAAAGCCCGCGTTGCGGATGGTTCCAGCGAGCGAGCGCCTCAACTCCAATGACGTCAAGGCTGCTTGCATCGAATTGCGGTTGGTAGAAGGGAACAAATTCGCCCCGTTCAAGCCCATTGAGGATGTCGTCGGCACATTGCTTGCTGGAGATGACTTCTGCTTGCAACTCGTCAGTGAAATATGCCGCGCAGTTGCGCCCATTACGTTTGGCGCGGTAGAGCGCAATATCGGCGTTGACTAGCAATTGTCTTGAATCGACTCCGGCGCTGGCCCTGGCGATGCCAATGCTTGCGCCGGTTCTGCATTCCTGCTTATTCCACTGCATTGGCCTGCCAGCACAGCTTATGATCCGATTGACCAAGCGCTGCAGTCGGGTGTTGCTCAGCGCAGATTGCAGGACAACGACGAATTCATCACCGCCGATCCGCGCCACCATGTCGGTATCGCGTACCTCGGCGGTCAGCAGGTCGGCGATATGGCAAAGCATCGCGTCGCCGGCAGCGTGCCCCATGGTATCGTTGATCTGCTTGAAGCGGTCGAGGTCGATGTGCAGTATCGTGAGGGTGCCTGCTGCGGCGTCATTGCCTGAATATTGCGACAGTTTCTCGTCAAGACAGCGCCGGTTTGGTAAGCCGGTGAGTGAATCGTGTAATGAGGCGAACTCCATGTTCGCCCTGGCGATTTCCAGATCGCGGTTGCGTTCCTCAGCAAGCTGGTTCGCGAGCCTGAGCGCATCGGCGCGTTGCACATCAGCTGTGATGTCCCAATTGACGCCCATGATGGTTTCACGTCCGTTGGCATTGGTGACGAAGCGTCCGTAGCTGCGAATGTGGCGGCACTCGCCCGCCGGGGTCAAAATCCGGTACTCGCAGGTATAGTCGGAGCGGCTGACAAATGCCGCCTTGCATGTTTCCAGAGTCGCCGCGCGGTCGTCAGGGTGTAGGAGATCCACCCAGGCGGCGGCGGTTTGCCGGTTGGTCGGGTTGCTGGTAACGCCAAATATCTCGCAAGTGCGCGTGTCCCATGTCGGCTGCATGGTTTCAATATCTGTTTCCCAGACACCCACTCTGGAGGTGGTCAGTGCCAATTCCAGCCGCCGTGACACGGCGGCAAATTCCATCTCGCGTTTTTTGATGTCGGTTATGTCGGTATCCGTACCGATGATGCGCTTCGGCGTACCATCGGCCTGCCACTCGATGCAGCGACCGCGCGCAAGGATCCAAATCCAGTCGCCGGTCCGGTTTCTTTCCCTATAGACATAGGTCACATCTTCCAATTCGCCGGAGTTCTGCTGACGGACGGTCTCGCTCACATGCGCGACGTCCTCGGGATGGATGTCCTTCAGCCATTGGTCATAATCTCCGCTGACATGCTCGGTCTCTGGAATGCCCCGCATACGTTTCCAGGTCGAAGAAAAGAACCAGATGGAATTCTCGAGGTCGAAATCCCACACGCCTTGGCCGGCGCTTTCAAGAGCAAAATTCCATCGCTCCAACGCTTCGGTCGCTGCCGCTTCCGCATGTTTCTGCTTGTCTATAGCGGTGATCTGAGCTGCGAACGCAGGTTTGCCCGGGCTTGGCAGGCCCGGTAGCTTCGATACCGAGCCTATGATCCAAAGCGTGCCGCCGTCACGATGCAAATAGCGGCGTTCTGCGGTGTAGGAGCATTCGCCATTAGTAAGCAGCGATAACAGTGTCCTTTTGGCGGTCGATCGGTCTTCAACGTGGATGAGACAGTCAACGCTGCGGCCGATGAGTTCGAAGCGGTCATAGCCGAGCAAATCGCACACCCCGCGACCGGCGTCGACGATCTTCAGCTCCAAATCGAGGAGCAGAATACCCACAGCGGCATTGTTCATGACTGCTTCCAGAAGGTTCTCGCCAGGCGAACCTGTCGGAACAGTCGTTGAATTGGGCAGGACTGCGGACTTTCTCATGTCTTCACGTATAGCGCCTGAAAGGTAAATATTGCTTCTACCTCGGCTTAGCCCTAGATCCTAATTTTCAAGACGCCCTTCTTCTTCACTTCTGCGGCCGTTCGAACTCGACGCCCGACAGCGTCCCGTTGTCGAACGCACCTTCGCATGGCTGGGAAGGTCCCGCAGGCTGGCCAAGGACTGGGAGAAATCCATCCAGAGTTCAACAGCATGGACTCTCATCGCCCACATCCGTATTCTCATGCGGCGGATGGCAAGGCATTGCCATGTTTGAAAAACTTTTGAATCGGGCTCTGACACTCGTCAGTTGCTAATCCGCACGCCCGCTACCGATTGCCCAATCGCTGAGAATGCCTGCTTCAGTGCAACGACATCCTTGGCCATGAAGAAATTATCTTTATTGCTAGCGCAATTCGAAAACAAATTGACCACACCAGATGCGGTCGTCTTGTAGACCACTGTGTAAACCTCAACACCGAGTTTTTTGATATCAACACACATTTTCGCCGTTGAGGCATCAAGATAGTCCTCAGCTTTTGACTGCGTGTTGGCTGAATTAATTCGCCCATCATTCAGAAAGCCATACGAACCATAGTCAGATTTGTTGATAGTGTTTGACGCGCCAAATGAGACATTTGCACCATCTGTCATGACCACCAGAATTTTTGAAGCGGCATCTGGATCAAATGGGGCAGCTTGGGTGTAAGGGGCCTCTGGCGAGAGAACACGCCAGCCCCAGGCCAAACCTTCAGCAATGTTTGTCCCTGAACCATTCCAAAATTGCAGGGCATTGATGCCATCGCGGACTTTTGAAATCTCACTTGTAAGAGGCACGATAGGTGTCGGACAGGCGCGATTTGGACCCAAAGTAAGCGGGCCATCCTGGTCATTGTGATTGCTGATAGCAGGCTTCTGGGTCTTGTACTTTTTAGTCGACCGCTGAATTTCTTCATGGCTACCCGAAGCGTCATCATTGAGCCAGGAGTTGTTGAATGCCGAGCCGCTGTTTCCGCCTTTGGAAAAGCGGTCTCCAGGTTCATCAGGCGCGAAGTAAGGCACAAACAAGGTATCAGGATTGCTGGGATCAGGTGGGGTGAGGCTTGTGTTGTAGGGTGCAGGACGAGCTTCCACACATCCCTTCCACGTCGTTCCAGAAAACTTAAAGAGATTGAAATGATCTGGATATGCTCCTATGCCAAAATCGCCCTTGCTATTGCCTTTCGACTTCCTGTTTGCCCGTTCGGCCTCAGTCAGAAATGTCCAGCCATTGTAAAGCGAGTTGCCATCTTCATCGATCCAGCTGCTGTCGAAGCCTTCGCCCTTCACATTGACGGATGTCACGAATGGGATGAGACCAACCTTGAGGCTCTGCTGAGCCGTATTAATCCCTGCGAGCGCATCCACCAGAGCATGCGAGGCTTCCTTCAGGGCTGAGATGCCGCCTGATCCCATAGAGCCAGTGTTGTCCAGTGCGATCGCGATTTCGATGCTTCGTGTTGAAAAGGTTGTCGATGCAAGAACCGAAACTTTGTTCGGCATGAATTTATCCATAAATACGAGTGGGATACTCGCTATCGCGTAGGCATCAGTTCGAATAAAGTTCACGCCAGCAGTCTGGTCTAAGCCCTTATCAACCAGTGTGATGTTGCTGTTTGATGCCAACTGGGCGCTTAGAAACTGGCCAAAAACGACTGAGCGATCTTCTTCAGCAACGTCTTTCCTCGATACCGCGATAACCGCAGCGTCGACTGAGTTTTGCAGCTCGGACCTTGCGTTCGCCAAGTTGACGTAATCAACGGCAAGACCAGCAGATGTCAGCAGCACTGGCATCAGAAGCGCCGTCGTAATGGCGAAATTCCCCCGGTTGCAGTTCATTACGCGGGTAAGCTGTCTTTGCTGTGCAAACATCTGATCGCTCCTGGCTATCGAGGCCAAATCTTGGCCCTAGACCGTGTTCACGATGAAAAGTAGGTGTTCGGCGTAAAGCGAATCTTAAAGATTGGCTTTTGATTTCGCTGAAGGGAGGCTTATGAAAGACTTGGTAAAAATTGTGTAACGCTCTCTATAGCGCAAAATGTGGCCGCTGACTTGGTGGCCTGAAATTCTCATGTGGTCGATTGGCAGGGTATGACATGGACCAAATGGTGACGATCCCCCACGAAGAGTGCGACCGCCTTCAGGTAGCAGCAGAAGATCTGGCCGAGCTTCAAACCTATGATCGCGCCAAAGCGGCGCTAGCAGCGGGCGAGGACGAATTGATCCCGGAAGGCATTGCAAACCGCCTGATGAATGACGAAAGCCCACTGCGCGTCTATCGCGATCTGCGCGGCTTGACCCAGGCTGCTCTGGCGAAAAGCGCCGGTGTAAACCGCGTCTCCATTACCGAGATCGAGACTGGTCACAAGCAGGGCTCGGTCGCTTCCCTGCGCGCTTTGGCAGACGCCCTTGGGGTCACGCTAGATGACCTGACCGAGTGGTTGCCGCCGTTAGTCCCCGCTCCACGTCGTTTGCGAAGGTGATGGCTCGTCCTACTCGTCTTCTTCAGGACTTTCTTCCGTTAAGCCGTTACCCAAGGGTGATATTCGGGCACTCAGCAATCCGGCATTGTTGATTTCCACCCAGAAGTGACCCCCGGGTTTTTCCATCGACAACTGACCCACCTTTAGGTTATGTTTCGTGGGTCAGGCTTTGGTCAAGGCATGAGTTTACTCCTTGGTTTTCCGCGCAGCTGCGGCCGAACTGGCCTTGAATCGGAAGCTGTCGTTTCCGGTCTCCAGGATGTGGCAGCGGTGAGTGAGCCGATCGAGCAGCGCGGTTGTCATCTTTGCATCAGCGAAGACCGTGGCCCATTCGCTGAAGCTCAGGTTCGTGGTGATGACGACGCTGGTGCGTTCGTAGAGCTTGCTCAGCAGATGGAAGAGTAATGCGCCGCCTGACGCGCTGAATGGCAGATAGCCAAGCTCGTCCAGGATCACGAGATCGAGGCGGGTGAGGCTTTCGGCAAGCTGTCCGGCTTTGCCTTTTGCCTTCTCCTGTTCGAGCGCGTTGACGAGCTCAATAGTCGAGAAGAAGCGGACCTTGGCCCGAGCGCAATGACATTCTCGCGGCGTTCGATCCATTCGCAACGGGCCAGTTCCAGCACCAGCATCTTGTTGAGCTTCGGGATAGCAGCGAAGTCGAAGCTGTCGAGACTTTTGACGACCGGGAACCTCGCTGCCTTGATGCGGCGCTCGACCTTGCGCCGATCACGTTCGATCATCTCCCGCTCGGCAAGCCTCCGACACCGCCGCCGGATAGGCCCGCACATAGCAACCGTCGCTATGCGGCAGGTCGAGCACGAAGAAGTGCGCCTTCCGCTCCACCCCGCCGATCACCACCATCGCCTCGCCGAAGTCGGCCTGCGCATGCCCTGGCGGATGCGATAGCGGCACGAACACCTCCCGGTGACGCTGATCACGCTCGCGCATGTAATCTTTGATGATCGTGTAGCCGCCGGTGAACCCGCACTCGTCTCGAAGACGGTCAAACACTCGCTTGGCCGTATGGCGCTGCTTGCGCGGCACCTTTATGTCCCCATCAAGCCAGTGCTCGATCCTCGACACGAACGCATCCAGCTTCGGCCGCCTGATCGGTGATTGCCGCTGATAGCCAGGCGGCGTCGAATACGCCATCATCTTGGCAACGCTGTCGCGCGATATGTTGAAATGCTTTGCAGCCTGACGTCGGCTCATTCCTCCAGAACAAGCCAGACGGACCTTCAGATAAAGTTCCACGGTATAGATCCCTCAGCCCTCCTGCTCTCGTCGCAGAAGGAAAATAGGTGGCCGGGTTTTACACCGCCCGAAGCGGG
>Ga0208648_1001327_pt1 | contig 20604 bp, 24 predicted proteins | sample AntAceMetag02UKL_FD_184772 | JGI IMG/M metagenome (GOLD analysis project Ga0208648, IMG submission 184772) | Saline lake microbial communities from Ace Lake, Antarctica - Antarctic Ace Lake Metagenome 02UKL (SPAdes) (version 2) | ecosystem: Environmental > Aquatic > Non-marine Saline and...
AGGAGTAAAATGAAATTCACCTCGTTCATCTTCTATTTCAATGATTTGCTCGAATACCTTAATAGCTTGTTCATATTTTTTGTCTTCAAATAAAGAAATAGCCGTTTTGAAATATTTCTGTAAATAAGGCTCCTCTGCGGCAAAGGCCTTTATACATAAAGAAGACATTGATATTATAATTATACTAACACATAATATAATTTTATTTGGACTTTTCATAATCATCTCTCAACTGTTCTAAACTACAAATTGTTCGCTTTTCTCTATACAGTCCGTCCCATTATATACTTAAGTCTTACTATTTCTTCATCTGTATACTCCCGCCATCCATTCACAGCATTACGTCTAGATTTCGGCAATATCTGTTTCTTTTCATAACGGATCAAGGTCTGCTTGGATATTCCCAGAAGCTGGGCTGTCTCTGTGACAGAATAGTATTTTTCTTGTTTCAGTAACATATCTCCCCTTTCAATCGACCCGTTCGCAATAATCAAAAAAATAAAAGACTAAAGACCCCCCTATCGTATAGGTTTACCTATAGCAATAGGAGGGTGGTATAACTATATACTACCTGACAGTATTTGTCAAGGGTGGGGGATGAAAATGTTTTTTAACCTAGAGGATATTCCTCGTCAATAGGTGTCAATAGGGGACGGAGCCCTATTTCTATATATTTTTATAAATAAATGAAAGAATTCCACTGTGTCCGGTGTCTATATAGTAGGGGAAGCCTGGAATATCTAGGCTATAAAGAAAGGGGGCCAATAAATGCCGCGATTATCGAGGATTGTTGTTGAAGGGTATCCGCATCATGTTACACAGAGGGGCAATAATAAACAAAGTGCTTTCTTAGAAGACGAGGATTATCAGGTCTACCTGGAATTCTTTGAGAGTTGTAGAGAAAAGTATAACTTGGGTGTACTTGCATATTGTCCTGTGCCTAATCATGTACACATATCAGCGATTCCGACATCTGCGGATTCATTAGCAAAAACTTTTAGATCGTGCCATATGAGATATGCTCAATATTTTAACAATAAATATAAACGAACGGGGCATTTGTGGCAGTGTAGATTTTATTCCTGTCCAATGGAAGAGATGCATTTATATTCAACAGTGAAATACATAGAGAATAATCCTGTTAGGGCAAAACTAGTAAAAAAAGCAGGGGATTGGAAATGGTCGAGCGCAAGAGCACATCTAGGCTTAGACAAAAGCATTATAACATTACTAAACATTGATGACTTCTTGAATGTATTAAATTGGGAAGAATATCTTCGTCTTGATGACAAAAACATAGACAAAGAAATTAATATATTGAAAAAATGCACCTATTCAGGAAAACCGATGGGGACAGATGAATTTATTGAAAATCTTACAAGAAAATTTGGGCATAGAGTGCGTTGGCTGCCTGTAGGTAGGCATGCGAAGAAATAGGGCTCCGTCCCTTATTAACCAATTATCCACAAGCAAAATACCTCCCCAAAGCCCTGTTCACAATGCAAGAAATCGTCTACTTTTTATTAGATTAACTTTGCCTCATTTATCTTGCGGCAACCTTAGGTCAATATTGCGTCAGCTCATATCTTAAGTTTTCAATAATTAGAGGCCCTATTAAATCAGCACCTAATCGGCACCCCAATCGTCACCTTCTCATCTAAATGAATATACAGCGGCTCTACCCTTTTCTTGTCTTAGGATAATATTTTTATTAACCATGCCCTTAGCTCTTCATAGGCAGTTTTATATGTAGTTTTCTGTGTAATAAATATCTTTTTCTTCTCGCCGTTAGCTCGCCAATAACTTGCCAATTCATAATAGAGCCTGCACCGCATTTGCACCGCATTTGCACCGCATCATTTAAGTGCATAGTAAATAGTCCTTCCAACCCCTTTTCTAATAATTATATCTTTTGATTTTAATTTAATGAGTTCCCTTAATGGGGAGAAGGGGTCAGGTCTCGACATTCGACAAAAAAGCAAGAAGTAAGCTGGTTAATGTCGATTGTCGAGACCTGACCCTAAATTGCCCCCTAATGACGCAGGCTAAAGCTTGCGACTACCAATTATGATGTATTTTCCTTGTCAATTCACCGATTACAATTTTATTTCCCGCTACTGAAAATTGCCTGTATTTTATTGACAATTTTGATGTCACAGTGTAAACTATAAATATAATTGAATATTAGTCCCGTGTTTAAAAGGGGGAACCCGGACTTTAAAATTGGCCATGCCAATCCGCCTAAAGCGGAAAGTAAAACCTTCACGTCGTTATAGATGTGAGGGTTTTTGTATTTCAGGAGATTAATATGGGAGACTATAAGAGTTTAAAATGCCCCAAGCATAAGGTGTACTATTTAGATGAAAGGAGGATTTATATTTAGAAGAAGATGACATTGAGGGTATGATTTAAAATAAAGTCGTAAGTTGGGGAGAGGTGAACTGCGACTATAAAATAATTAAAAATCTCCTTTGTTGATCTACCATAACAGAGGAGGTTTGAAATGGTAATTGTGAAGTTGTTAAGAGCCTTACTTATAATTTTTGTATTTCTCGCCGCATTCTTTCCAGTCTACATCAATATTTCTGCGTTTGCCAAAGGAACAGTCTCCCCTGATGGTATTCAGAGATTTACACCTGATAGGAATGATTTGATATTGGAGGAGTATACCCACCAAGACATACTTAATCTCATTGAAGAAATCGAAGAGGCCATAGAGAATGACTCCACTGACCGCAGTCATTACGAGATGCTTGCTATGACCTGTTACTATGCAGGACTTTATTATAAAGCATTAGTTGCTACTAAAAAACAACTCGAGCTTCATCCTAAGAAAGGGACAGACGTCGAAGTGATTTATAGTAATTTAGGACTAATGTATCTTAATCTGGATAAATTAGAAGAAGCAAAAAAAGCACTAAATAAATCATTGAAACTTAATCCGGAAGATATTTTCAGTCATCAGCACTTATTGCAATACCATATCATGAAGAAACAATACAAAAAAGCTGCCTTGGAGATGAAAATTCTGAGCGAATTAAATACAGAGCTTGATGTTTATCACAATGTTTACATTTTTGCTACTTACAGTATGGAGAACAATGAATTGATTGAACTTTTAAAAGAAGCCGTGAAGGCTAACCCAAATCACCCTGTAGCGCATAGGAAACTGGCAGCAGCTATAAGGGATGACATTAGGAACATTGAGGAAAATTGGTCTTTTATGATGGAAGAATTCAGAAAGGCATTGGAGCTAGACCCCAAAGATATATACACTTATATTACAATAGCCAATGCGTATTTATTCCGAGCGTTAATAACGAAAAATAAAAAATATTATGATTATTCATTAAAATGGCTTAATAAAGGCTCTAAAATGGCTCCTGGGCATACAGATTTGGCATATGCTAAGGGTAATCTTTTGCATTACATGGAACAGTACGACCAAGCTATAGAGAATATCAAATATGCTATTAACAAGGGCAAAAATGACGATAGCATATATGAGGTATTGGCAGACATCTATAACAGCAAGGCATATTCTCTCTATGAATCAGGAGAAAGGTTAGAAGAGGGGCTGGAGATAATAAATAACGCTATTTTTATTAAACCAAATGATGGCATAATATTAAGTACAAAGGCAGAGATTCTCTATAAAATGAAAAGATATGAAGAAGCGTATGAATATATAAAGAAAGGTATTAAGCTGGAACCTAACCGCCCAGAAATTATACAGGATTTTAAGAATATTAAAAAGGCGCTCAAAGAAACAATGAGGTTAAGATGAATAAGCTCAAATCGATTTTAGTCTTATCTTTGATAGTTTACCTGGTAAATACGAGTTCTTTGGCAGGCGCGTCTATAGAAAATATAAATAATAACCTTGAAGAATATCTTAGCACTTACAGGGGTGAAGGGGTCAGATCTCGACATTCGACAAAAAAGCAAGAAGTAAGCTGGTTAATGTCGATTGTCGAGACTTGACCCTACTTCTCCTTAAATCAAGCGATTAAACCATTCCTTCTTATCAATCTCTTTGACTGCGCCCCGAAAAAGACCTGAGCGCTCTTTGGACGGTAGAACATATTCATTTGTCTGCAAAACGATTCTTTCTTTTTCGGAAAGTCCATTCAAAATCCTTTCCGCTTCTTTCTTCCCCTCAGCTACTATTTTTGGCAATTGTTCAATTAATGATTCAGGCATTATCCCTCCCTAATTCCATAATTATGGATTATATCACAAAACACTATCTTTAGAAACAAAAAACCTGATTCGAAAGATGGTGTCTTGTGCCCCCCCCTGTAAAGACCAGTTGAAGGAGTTAGACTAAACGCAATTGTTTTTCACCCGGTTATTTATCGCTACCACATGTCTGCTAAAGGTTGAAAGTTCTATTTTTTCACGGTTATATTCTAGTGCGTTAAAGTTAGATCTAAAAATTCGATGAACAAACTATGCGGCCGCTCCGCGGCTTACCCGCTCACTCACTCCGTTCGTTCGCTCATCTCGGCCCAGGCCCGCGACACTCCTATTCGTCGTGTCGCTATATCTCCTCGCGTGGGCCCGCTCCGCTCCGCGCGCCGCCTCGCCTATTCGGCGAGTCGTCCTTCGGAGGCGCGCTTCGCTACGCTACATCTTCGTCCGTGCCTTCACTCCATACGAGTGCGTTTCGCTACGATAAACCTGTAGGCAATACTCAAATGTGACCCAAAAATAATAAAGGTGGCGCCATTAATAGGGCAGACGTATCCGTATAAAGCCTTTTAGATAGAGGCCTGTTTGATTTACCATGGTTATGTTATGCGGGAGATATAAGGATAATTACCGTTTTCTTCGATAAGACCTCCCCTCACAAGTAATAAAGGTCCCCTTAAAACTCAATCTATCAAGAATAGCTGTAGCAGTACTAGCTTCAAATATCTTACTCCATGCAGAAGGAATAAGATTGGTGGTGATAATCGTTGGCAGGATTTCACTGCGCTTGGAGATAATCTGAAAGATATCATTTGCCTGATCCTGGTTGGGAAAGACATAACCTAGTTCATCCAGGCACAAGATTTTGACAGAGGCATAATAATTGAGGAGATTATACTTATTGCGGCCTTTCTTGAGTCTTTCCACCAGATCAAAGCAGGTAATGCGGGTAGTAGGGATGCCTTGCTGCGAGATCATTCTATAGCACAAGCTGTCTGCAAGATGCGACTTACCCACGCCTGCAGATCCTATAAAGACGATATTTTCCGCGTTAGTTACCCAGTCGCTGGATTCAAAAAAGCACATAATCTTCTCACGGGGCATTTTTGGATTAAATGTCCAGTCGAAGTCCTCTATGCGTTTAACGCGCTTTAAACCGCTTCTCTTCATTAAGTAAGAGATACGTCTCAGTTCACGGGCCTGTAACTCCTCATAAAGGATAGGCTCAAGGATCTGTTTTTGAGAGACAGTGAGATTATTGCAATCAGAGGCGAATTTTAAATCTTTCCATAGTTCAGCTAATGTCATCATACTCGTTTAAACTCCTTTCTTCATAGTTAAGGTTTAAAAGATTCGTATCCTGAGGCCAGATAGGATCGTTTTCTTTTGGCGCAGGCAGCTTTAAAAGGCTCAATAGGGCCTTTAGCTTAAAAGACTTCATATTATTGAGTTCCCTCACGCAGGATATAAGCATACCCCTGGAATGGCTCTTTAAGAGTTTAAATAAATAGTAAGCGCATTCCATGCCTCGAGGGTCATCCTCCTGATTAGATAAGAAGTATTTTAAGGCAGGATCCATAGATTGCATAAGCTGATAGATGCGCTGCATCTTAAACCTGGGGCTTTTGTGTAAAAGCCTTTCAGTGTGCAGCGGATTCTGAAAGAGCTTCTTTCTATCAAATGACCTTCTGTGAAGTGCAATTCTTCCGCTCTTCGTCCATATCTCGATTCTTTCCGGCCAAGCAATAATCTCAGCGGATTTATTTGCCCATACTGAGGGAACAGAATATTTATTGGTCTCGAATTCAACGAGGGCTTGTTTGGATATCGCTATTCCGGGAATGACTCTTGTTGGAGGATAGTATCCCAAGGGCAGCCTAAGAAGATTTTCTTCCCTTAAGAGCTCTTTTGGAGGTTTTCCTGTAGAGCGATGGGTACGGTTGTTTCGTTTATTTAGATAGGTGTGATATTTACGGTTTAGTTCATCCATATCCTTAAAGTCTTCGGCATATAAAAAGCTGCGGATATCCCTTATGGGGCGTTCCACGCGGCCTTTTTCATTACCGCTATAAGGATTACACAGGTATATAGAGAAGCCGTAGTGCCTGGCAAAATCCAGGAATTGAGAATTATATTCGATAGAGGGGTATCGTTTAAGTACTACGCTTTTCAGATTGTCGTAACGATGTGTATGGGCAAGGCCGTTTAGGTGTTCAAAAGAGTGTAAATGCGCATCTAAAAAGAATTCAAAACTGGTCTTAGGATAAAACTTCCCCCATGCGTATCTTGAATATGAAAGTAGATACAAAAAACCATATACTTTACCGAGATTTTTGTGTGTGAAGTAAAACCAGTCTATCTGGGCTTCCTGACCCGGCAAAAAGTCCAGGGTATGATACGCATGTACTTTTTCCCTGCGGTATTTTTTTGTATACTCTATCACTGTTGGATAACTGCCCTTAAATCCATAAGAGAGTAAACGTTCATAAACCTGCAAGGCTTTTAGATACGGCCGCTCTTTGTACCATTCTGATATAAGAGCCTTGAATGGCTCTATAATGCTTGGCCGCGCTATCGGCTTGGTTGATATTTCCGATTGCCTTAGGATACGTGAGACTTTTTTGCGGCCTATGTCTAATTCCTTGCCGATCTGCCGCAGAGATAATTTTTCTACTTCCCGCAGATGTAATATCCTTTTCAGAATAGGTCCGTTGTCCATTATGTATATACCTCCTTGTTGGCCTCATCCTATCATTATTTTGGTTTGGCTGTCTATCGAGTCCTCTTTTGCAATCAACTAAATCCTATGTCTATCTGCTTAAATAGGGACGAGCTTAACCCGCAACGAGTCCAGTTTTGCAATCAATCGGCCATGCTGAGGTATGAGCCTGAATATAGCGCCTCTCCGAGAGTAATAAGGCTTTAGTAACGAGTCCAGCTTTGCAATCATTTTACCTTGTTTGTCGTTACGCCGCTTCGCATTGCGGATCTGCTGCAAGGCATTATTCCTTTGGGTATACTCAGGATGCTTATCCCTGTATTCCTTATAATATCCAGAGTGGCAGTTATGCCAATGCCTTTGGCATCTTTCCTTATTCTCCCTGTAATCAGGGTCATTTGCCATTTTTTGCCTTTGCCATGAAGCCCGTCTGGCTCTCTGACAGGCCTTTTCGCTGCAATACCTTTGATTTTTGACTCTTGGATTGGGCTTAATACTTTTGCCGCAATGTATGCAGATACCATTCATGATTTTCCCGCCTCCTTGTAATAATCTTAATCCATACGCAAAGGAATGATTATAGCAGGAAAACCTATCCACTTTTCCACATTATTAACAAAAGAAAAAAGAAGCAAAAAAAAATACTGCTGCTATCTTTTAAAAATCAGGAAAGATTAAAAGAATTGTAACAAAAGGGATGGGAATTACAGATCGGTGAAGCTGGGGGAACTGCAAATCGGCAGCGGAGCCGCCATTATTGTTTTTGGGTCACTTTTAGGTATTGCTAACAAACAAATCGGTCATCGCCATTATGTATCTGTTAGGCTGCGATATATCAAGCGCCCAAGTATCCCTGGCATACGTTAATGCGCATAGAAACTCAGAAGCCCATAAAAAGACCGCCCATACATCACCTAAAACAGCACCTAAAAAACAGGTGCCTTGCCTATAATGGCCATTATAGGCATTTACCCTCATATAAATAATAAAGTATATTAAGGAACACATACAGTCACCAGAAAATAGTGACACATTTTTGTGGGTTGCCTCAAAAAATGTGTCACTATTTTCCTTTAAATCACCCACAGATCCGCCTGTGGCGGAACTGTGTCTCGTCTACTACATAGGCGAGTTCGTGATTTAATGCCTGTATGCCCTTTATCATTATTATTTATATGAGGGTCGGTGATAGATGGGCTTATCACCTTTTACATAACATCGTTATGTAAACTACCTCTACTATTTATTAGGGCTAAACAGCACAGAACGAAAAAGGGGTAAAATCGATTTGGGGCTGCTTCATTTCGTACTGTGCAGCCCTAAACATAGGAGAGGTAGACGGTGATATCTTTTTATTCGGCCGACTTTCAGTCGGAAGGAAGGAATTGTGCGCTATTTTTGGAGCTATAAGAACAAGGCAGGAAAATCCGTTGAACTGAGTTGTTAGACTATTATTTTATATGGCATTCGTTGATTTTTTTCAATAGTTCAGGATCCTTCCTTAAAGCTTTCTTTAAAGCCCTCTTTAAAGCTTTGTCTTTGTCTTTTCTTTGTTCTGTAACTCTTTTAATGTCACTATCGTCGGCATCGGGCTTATAATCAATAATAGTATGCTTTGATTCGTCTATCAGTAATATCCATAAATTAAGTATTTTCCTTAAAGGCTTGCTGATCCTTGAGAGGTGTTGTAAATAGAATAAAGAGTTAGGGATGGCTAAAGCCAAAATCTGTTTTTTATTTTCGCTGTCGAAATATGTGACGACACTTGCAAGAGCACGATCAAAATTATTTTTGTGCGTTCCCGGCTCATCGCTACTACTTAAGCCTTTACACTCAATCTTCCATATTTCATCTTGATTTTGTGCAATTATATCTGCTCCATTCGGATTATAATCAATCCTTTTATCATATCCTATATTTTTAAGTTCTTTTTCTATTATAGATTTTATATTGCCAGTATAACCTTTTCCTTTCGGAATCGAAATACTATTCAAATCGTATCCCTTTTTAACAAGCCATTTAGCCGTTTCAATGAGAACTATTGTTTCTGGTATTTGCTTCATAAATTATTTGGGTCTAAGATCAGAACTCAGCGACGAGAACTAGACCCGCCGATTAGGCGAGGCTGGTTCTCGTTCGCTGTAGTGATTTGTTAGAAGCATATTTTTAATTTTACTCGGCTAAAAGATCGTAAGTGTTGGCAACTTTTCGCGCCATCCACTTTATTTCGCTACTGCACTGACTATTTTTAATTGCATTATATATTCGTCTTGCAACCTGTAGCCTTTCGCCAAATCCATCAGAACAAGAATAAAATTGAGCTATTGCGGTAAAGGCCATAATATCTTGACCTTCATCTTTTATATCATTTCCGCATTGGGTTTCAAAACCAAGTTGAGCTAAATCCACTTTTCTTGCAAGTTCATCATCAGATATGTTATCAATATCCTTTAATATTTCATTCCATTTTTGCAGAGCAATCTGGATGTGAGTCTCTAATGTGCTATCTCCTTTTATTAAACGTTCAAGTGTTCGATACATGTTAACCTCCCTGCTTTAGTATAAAATATTTATCTTCTAACGATTATTAGACGAACTTCGCAGTTTATGGTTTTTTCTACCTGAACTCAAAATATCATACTTTTTAAGTGCAAGCAAGCATAAAAATTGAAAGTTGTAGCTACACCTTTAGTCGCTACATAAGAAATCTTGATTATTATTTTTTTAAACAAGGCTTGAGGAAATCTTTATCTAAAGGAATGAATTTATCGCAAGCAGTACGGATATGGTAACCTTTCCCATCGCTAAAATTTGCATTCTCTACATGCTTACCCATATCTTTAACACCCTTTACCGCTGAGACAAAGTCTCCATCACCGGTTACTATAATAGCTGTATCATAAGCGTTATTGTAAGCAAGCCGTAACATATCAGTCGCTAAGTCAATATCAACGCCTTTTTCTACATAGGTAGTTATAACTTCTCCCCATTTCTCAAGTATTATCTTGGCCGTATCCTCTCCGAATGTCTTTATCAGAGCTTCTTTATCAACTTTAATTGTTCTCTTCTCTAGCCTGCCTAATTTCAGGACAAAATAAGGCACGGTTTTAAGACTGTCAAAGAATCTTTGCTGATCTTTATAAATGCCCGGAAACGCTTGTTGATTCACAGGTGCATTATAGTAATAGGCCCTTACAAGTTCTCTAGTACCGCAAAGCAGTTGAGAGAATTTTGAAAAATCTACCTTTGTATTACTTATACAAGTCTTAAGACCGTGGTAAAAGTTACTGCCATCAATAAAAATAGCTACTCTTTCTTTTTTAATCTCTGCCATAAGTCCCCCCTAAAATGAAACAGAGGGTTGAACAAGCAACCCTCTGGAGTTAATAACCCATCCTTGTAAAACAAGAATGGGGAGTTAATTGTGTTTACCTTACCAAAATTAGCAAATGCTGTCAAGCTTTTTCTTTCTACTTTAAATATACCATATTTTTTACAGTTTTCAAGTGCCACTGGTGCCCAAAATGTGCCTATCTCTTACTATACCACTTCCTTCTCTAAAACCTCCTCCAGCAAAGGCAATATCTCATCAATATAACTATAGGGTGTTATGCCGGGACTTGGCTTGGAGGGGTTATGCGGAGCATGGTATTTCATAGACTTAATTGCGTAGTTTTATCTCTATCATCTCCCTCGTAAATTCAAGCTTAACATCAAATTTATCAAAAAATCCATAACTGCCAAGTAAACCAACCGGCATATGTTCTATATCGTAAGAGAAACCTACATACGATTCAACTTTCCATGCTCCGCCAATTTCTAAAATTACATCATGAAAATATGCTGTAATTTTTCCCTCTTTTATTCCTCCAAGTTCAACTATCTTTCCACTCTTAACATTTAAACCTAGGGCCTGCTCTCCTAATGTTGCATGAGAAAGACAGTAATCTGCCCCTGAATCGATTAACATATCGTAAGTAACCGATTTTTCACCGTAAGTTATTCTGACAGGAATAACAGGCTTTATAACACTTACTTGTCTTGGAAATGCTTCATTAGAAGAGATTTTATATTTTGCGTATTTAAATTTCACAAAATATAACCTTGATTACGGCTAGGTACTTTTGTTAATATCGGACTATCAATGCCCTTCTTTTTAGCTTCATCAAGTGCTTCTCTTACTGTCAACCCGCTGGCAACAATTGTTCTGTTTTCAGGAGACATAGCAATCCATTGATTTATAAATTCATCGCCTATTTTTGTGAGATCAATAACGGCTTCTTCTTTTCTAAACATATCTATCATCTCCTTTAGACAAATATAGAGAACAACATCTTGGCTATTCCCTACTACAAGTATACCACAAAATTACCAACTTTAGAGAAAAAAATAGCAGCCATTTTCATGCCTATATATTATCGCAATATGGCTACTCATAGTGTATTAGTTTACCTGACCTCGCTTTGAATGTCAATCTTTATTTTTAGAATTTTTAGAATCTTTATTTTTAGAATTGACCTTTTGGGTTTTTGTCAAGTTTTTTGAAAAAATCTACTGTTAGCGCACCATATAGACTCAATATATGGATCAACAAGTGTTACAATAAATCTTATCTCTCAATATGCATGCGTAAATAATCTATATGTTTAATTTGTGCCCAAAATGTGCCCATCTCTCAACCAAGCTCTTATGGGCTTCTTACAGCCTCTTACAAGTCAAATTTTTCTGTAACTACTTGATAATTATTGCAATTACAACAAACTTGGGAAGCTACGAAAATCCACTAATTCGCAACCCCATTCAGGTGCCCTAAGCCAACTAGGCCACGCCCCGATGTTTATATTTGCTAAAGAATTATACCATATAGATACGTTGGATTCAAATTATATCAGGGGAGCAGAGATAAGGGGACACTTCCCCGATTGACTCGAGAACCGTCCCTAAAACTGCCTGAAACTATTTGTGAGGGTAATCTGGCTTATTCTAACCTGGTTAGAATAAGCTAATCCTATCAGCTCAAAAGAGATGGTCCAGAATAAGAGGCCATAGAAAAATAAAACAGGTCTGGGAAGGTGTGAAATTCGAAGATGGTTTGATGGTTAAAGAACCGGGAAGACTTGAGGAGATAACTACTTAAATGGAGGATGAAAGGATACTTTTTGCAGATCGTTCATTCATTAAGACGCTCAAATATCACAGGGATGCTCCGCGGTCATTCAATCTAGTCGATGATATTATTCGATGGCTTAATCGTGTTCCTGATATCTACAACAACGACCCGCACAGTTCCTTAAGCTACGTTACCCCGCTTCAGGCACTGTCAGGCCAAAAGGAGGTGATCTTAAATCAACGAAAGCAAAATCTTGCGGCAGCTCGTATGCTGCGCTATACTGCTTGGAAAGCGAACCGCTTTACCTTGCTTCCAGCAGGCTTAGAAGTAGCTATGCAGCCTGTTTGAGGTCAAACTCGCAAAAAAACTCCGCCTTCTAAATTCTCAGGTTAAATAATAACATCGCCTGATCTTCTGCCTTCTTTTCTTGCCTTCTGCTTTAATATCTTGACAAAATCCTTTCTCACGCTGTATGTCATGGCTCTTTCTATGCGGTGTTTCTTTAATTTCTCTATGCATTTTCTGGGTTAATGTCTGAAAACTTTTCTAAAAAGCCTCATACGCTTCATATGCTAGTGACAGAAATTCACCTATTTGTTGTAGAGAAATACCTCCTTTTGAACACTCGTACATCTGAATATTTACATCAATTATCTTCTTTATTTTCTCTTCAATGTATTCTTCGCCATATAATCCCCAGCCTGCCCCTTCTCCATGATGAAAATCTATCTGATAAAAGTCATCGTCTTTTTCTTTATCTATCATAAGTCTTGGTGGATTGCCTCTTAAACGGCTATTGCCGAGAATTTCAATCACAGCCTCTGAATTATTATGTTTTGGCAAGGGCAGAAAAAACTCTCTTTCAAGCATCCAGTCCTTCTTTGACAGTTTCAATTTACCTCTAAATATAACCCTTGGACGCTCAAATCTCTCTCCCTCAAGAAACGTGAAACTCAATGACCTTTTAAATTCATAACTCAGTTCGGTTTCAATATCAGGTTCTGGAGAGTAATCATAGCCGCTCTGCTCAAGACAGCTGAAGATAATCGGCCAGAATTTCTTCAGAAGAAGACTGTCAAGATAATCGCGCACTTCAGGATTTTCAAGAATAATAATATCCTTGCTGTTATCTCCTTTTTTAGCCTCTTCCATTATCCAGTCATTTTTCATTATGCCCATAGTCTACCACACCGCCTTGAAATGCTCAACAGAAGCATGTTTATACTCCTTGCCCTCCCTAAATGGGACAAGGGGTGGGGTAGCCCCTGCTAAATAAACAACCGTTTATTTATTTAGAGCTTTTATATGCTTTTGGCAGGAAAACTTGCTCTGCAGGTCATGTGACTGTTGGGCAGGACAAAGATAGGCGGAAGGTTAAAATAGGATTTACTGTTCATTTAATCTTGTGGCTATAGTGTCTGTTTCTAAGTCTTTGTAGATACATCAAGTCTCTGTTTGAAACCATACCTATGATATCCATGCCTTTTCTTACTGGAAGATGTCTAAAAGGTATGCGTTTCATCTGTTCATGGATAGCCCCAAGGCCGTCTTCTAAATTTATATCTACAACGTGCTTTGTCATAATATTTTTCGCTTTAAGAACATCACATGATTTTCCTTTAGCCACCACTCTATATGCAATATCCCTTTCTGATATTATTCCCACCATAACATCTTTTGATTTGACTACAACAGCTCCTATCTTGTGTTTCTTTAAAACCTTAGCCACATCAGTTACAGAAGATTCCTTATCAACAGATATAATACCTAATGTTATTTTGAAACCAAAAGGTGTATGTTCCTTTCTTTTTTCCTTTGCATCCCTTGAATACTTTTTTGTCTTCATATTCTATCCTCCATAAAAAGCTACTTTATACTGGTGGGAACAGCGAGGCTCAAATCCACGACCTTTTCATATTCTACCCAAAAAAAACAGCCTTTCCTTGTATTATAAGACTATATCGGTTGATTTCTATTGTATAGCAATTATAGCATAAAATAGTGGGCATTGGAAGGGAAATATTGGGGGTTTTAGGCAGGGATTGTGAGGCATATGCCTATGAATAAGGAGTTGGTCTAAATAAACGAACGAATAGTGAGCATTTTAGCTGCCGAAGGACCTCCCTAACTTTACAAATCTACCTAGGTTTGGAATTAATTATTACAAACTCGCGAGGGGATGCGGACATCGGGGTATAAACAAGAGAATGTTTGTGAAAGTAGCAATAAATACCTGAATTATAAATGCTCAATAACTGCTTGCAGCCTCTAAATTTACAAACCCTGGTTTTCTTAAACGTCTTGATCTTTTTTACCATTTTATAATATATGACGAGATCCTTCACTCGCTAACGCTCGTTCAGGATGGGACTATAAGAAAAACACCCCGAGGGATCGATTGATTGTGGAAAATAAGACCCGCGCTTAAACAACGGGCCTTATTTCTTTTGTAGGTTATAACTTTACTACGTTCTGAGCCTGGTCACCTTTAGGGCCTTGAGTTATTTCAAACTCTACTGCCTGGCCTTCTGCTAAAGTCTTAAAACCGTCGCCTTGTATTGCAGTGTGATGCACGAATACATCAGCTCCGTTTTCAGGTGTGATGAACCCAAAACCTTTCTGGTCATTGAACCATTTTACTGTTCCTTTTGCCATTATCTACTACCTCCTTTCATCAAGATTATAGTAAACAACGGCAGAAAAACAAAAAAACCGAAAGGCGAATTCTTAACTGCCTTACGGCTCAAGACTTCTACTCACTTATTTACTACTCAACTGATGTAATTATAACATTGATCCCTGCTGTCTGTCAAGTAAATTATATAAGCTTGTCAAGCCAAAGTTAAAATGTCCGGTTCTTACCAAAGTTAAAATGCCCTGTTTTTATGTTACAGTTAGTAGTAGTTCTTTTTCTTTTTGGCCGACTTTTTCTTTTTGTTTATTCTGTGGATAATGTTTATAACGAGCTTCATATAAAGGCTGTTTCCATGGATGCTCTAACGGCGGTATATAGAGCCTTTTTGGTTCTATAGGCACATATGGCTTTGGTTCTTCCTTTTTCTTTGGCCTTAGAGCTATCTCCTTATAGCTTAACTGCCTTCCTTTGTAGCTTATAAATATACTGCCGTTTATCCTTTCCTCGACTGTGACCTTCTTAGAAGTTGTGTAGCTGAGCACTTGATAGAGCTTTCTGTTATGAGCTACTGTGAAGTCATTCCTTAAGGCACGGATTGTCTTTATAGAGAGTATCGAATCAAGGTTTAGATGTTTTGGTACCTTTCTATGAAGATCTGTCTTTCCTATGGGCTCTACATTGAATCTTTTGTTATATATTGGCAGATAACCCTTTTACATAATACCGGTTATCGTCGTCCGCCTCCGCCAAACAATAGCTACAGCGGATCGCCGATAACCTTATCATATTATGTAAACTACACAAAAGAACATATCATTTTAACCACCTAAAATCCCAAGTGATATGTTAGTTTGTGTAGGCGGTGTGTGGTTTTTTGTGGTTTCAGCTTTTGTGTGGAGCCTCAATTTCTCCACACAAAAGCTGAAACCACTGCCCACCCCTTTAGCTATTTACCACTGTGATTCGCTTTAAACCCAGCCCAAAATCTCCTATTACAGCCACTATCTCCGACGAGAAAACACTTCAAAATCCACTAAAGCCATAATAATGCCAACATAGACCACCTAGGCACCCTAAATTTACCCCCTAATTTCGTTTATATTGAACTTTTTTCTGAAAGATAGGCATTGGTGTCTCTTACTTTTTTATTTCCAAAAAAATTTCCTAATACCTTGCATTATCCTAATTCTTATGCTATACTCATTACAGTGAACAATTGCTCGATAAAATGAGTGAGGAGAATTATGCTTTCTAAATACCTAATCTCTACCAATCCACAAAAGGTCCTAAAATATTTACTCTTGCATTCTGACAAACTATGCTATGAGAGAGAAATCGCCAGAGGTACAAAGATCAGCTACGGTTCGGCCAATTACGTATTAAACCGGCTTCATAAAAAAAACTTAGTTCAAAGAAAAACCGAGGGTAGAATGTGTTACTATTCCATTGATATGTCCAACCCTTATATCAAAGAATTCAAAATCCTAAATAACCTGCTTCTTCTCGAACCACTCATAGAAAATCTCAAAACCTGCACCCATAAAATAATCCTTTACGGAAGTTGGGCACAAGGAACTGATATACAAAATAGCGACATAGATCTCTTCATTATTACTTCAGACGAAGATAAAGTGAGATCTATTATTGACAAATATTCCTATACCAATAAAATAAGTAACAGAAAAATCCAAGCCATTATCAATAGCCCAGCTGATCTTTTAAACAGAGACAAAAAAGAAACTGTATTTATGGAAGAAGTAAAACAAGGGAAAACCCTATGGGAGAGAGAAATCAATGAAGATAACCTTTAAAAACTGTATAGCAAACAAAAGAATATTCAGCTTCCCTGCAGCAAAACACCTTGTAGATCTTGAGATCAAAGATTCAGAAGATGATTTGCAATCAGCAGAAGAAGAATTTTCAAAATCAGGTTTAAAATGGGCAACCATCAAAGGTTACTATTCAATGTTTCATGCTGCCAGAGCTCTTCTTTATTCACGGGGATACCGAGAAAGAGGCCATTACTGTCTTTATCTCGCAATAAAAGAATTCTTCGTCAAAGAAAAGAAACTAGACAGTCAACTAGCAGAAGACCTCAATAATTGCATGATCCTAAGAGAAGAAGCAGATTACAATAGAAATTTTTCTAAGAAAGGTGCTTCTGGAACAATAGAGAGCGCGAAAAAACTCCTTAAAGCAGCAAAAGAACTTCTAAATCTTACCTGAGCGTCGCAAAAGTCAAAACTCCCTTTTTCCCTCTCCGACGATAAACTTATACCTCCACCCACTCCAACGTCGCAAAAGTACTACTTCATATTCGTAGAACCTGGCAAAGACATGCCCTGTTGCATCATCTATGTAGCCCATTAAGACACATTCAGATCCTCTTCCCTCAAACCAGTCATGATGAGAGCCGTCTACTTGTATCATCTCTCCAAAATGATGCTTTCGTTCCCTCCACTGGCGATGATGTTTGTGTTTGCGCTTTTTTGTCCATTCCTTGGCGTCTATTAGCCAATTCCTGAGAGTCTCATCGCTTATCTTAATTTTTTCTATAGAGAGAAGTTTTTCGCTGAATAATAGAGGTCCGAATCCTTTGTATTTGCACCTATAGAGATTTATTATTTTCTTTTTTGTTTTTTCTGGGATTTTGTTATGTGAAGGATTGCCGCGGGATTTGTGTATTATCCCCTTGTCTCCTTGTTCTTTTATTCTTTTAACTATTCTACGGATTTGCCTTTCACATAAAGATAGAATATCTTTTGCTTCTACTTGCTTTAGCCTCTTATCCAGGATTTTGTGGATTATGTGAAGACGCTTTAATTCTTGCTGGCCCATTGTGATAATATCTCTTTCTGCCATAATGCCTCCTTTTTAAAGAATGCCTTATAGCATCTTTCATTTAGGACATTTTAACTTTGCCTAAATAGGACATTATCACTTTGGCGTTACAGTAAATTATATAAGCTGGTTATTTTAAGTGTCAGGATAATAGACTTTGCAATAGGTTAAATAAATACCCTATAATAATAATCCCTGCTGTCGTGACTCCGAAAAATATGGCTACCAGGCGCAGTTTCATTGCGCGCTTCAGGATAGTTGCCTCGGGTAGACTAAGGGCAGCCGTGGCCATCATAAAGGCAAGTGCTGTGCCCAGTGGAATGCCTTTTCGGAATAAGACCACAGCAATAGGCACAATTGCAGCGCAGTTGCCGTACATGGGAACTCCGAGGATAGTTGCCAGCGGGACAGAAAACATGCCGGTCTTACTGATAACTGAGTGCAGCGCTTCTTGCGGCACATAATTATGGATCAGGGAGCCGATGCCTACTCCAAATAAAATCCAGATCCATAACTTTTTAACTATTGATTTTGCTTCACCTATTCCAAAAGAAATACGGTCTTTAATGCTCCTGTAAGCCGCGCACTCGCAAGACCCTGAGTTCTGCGACACTAAGTCCTTGACAAGATACCTCTCAAGATTCATCCTGCCCAGGATCGCGCCTGAAACAACTCCTATGAACATGCCGCTCAATACATATAAGACAGTTATCTTCCAGCCAAAGAATCCCAGCATCAATACGACCAGGTATTCATTTATCAGCGGCGAGGTTATCAGAAAGGAAAATGCGATACCCAGGGGAATGCCAGCCTCGAGAAAGCCCATAAAAATAGGAATGGACGAACACGAACAAAACGGCGTCACAGAGCCAAATAGTGAAGCAATAAAATTTCCAAAAATCCCTTTTCCAAAGACCCATTTCTTTACCCTGTCCTGTGGCAGGTAGCTCCTTAAAAATCCTATTACTGATATCATTAAAAGCAAAAGTAAGAGTATCTTTATAGAATCATATAAGAAAAAATTTATACCTACGCCAAGCCTGGTCTCAGGACTAAACTTTAGCAGCGAATACACCAGCCGGTCTATGGATCCTTTTAACATATCCTATCCTATCGCCTCTTTTGTTATCTTGATTATCTCGTCTCTTCCGATCGGCTTCATGCAGAATATCGTATTCTCCATGCCCTGGCCATGCTGGGACAGGAATGTCCCCAGTTTTGACAAGAATCCTGATATAACACATATCTTTACCTTATCATCCTGCGCCCTTAATTTCTTTAATACCTCGCTCCCGTCTTTATCAGGCAATGCCAGGTCTAAAAACACAAGCTGATATTTGTTTGGCTTAAATAAATCGATTGCATCATTTGCTAATTTTACATAATCGACCTCGTGCTTAAATTTTGACATTACGACCCTGAAGGCCTCTATGATGAGGTCATCATCATCAACGACTAATATACGCCCCATATCCACCTCCCTTAAGATTGCTTCGTTTCTCTCGCAATAACACTCTTTGCCTTATCTCGACAAAGGTAATGATATAATTATATCTGTCCCTATATCTTCTTGTGATTTTACATCTATATTACCGTTATGCTGATTTATGATAGTCTTTACTATAGAAAGCCCCATGCCTAAACCCTTACCCACTGGTTTGGTTGTAAAGAACGGGTCAAATATCTTTTCCATATCTTCTTTTTTGATGCCACAGCCTTTATCTATTATCTTTATATTCAGCGTATTATATTCACTATACGTGCTTATTGTGATTTTTTTAAAGTGTGAATTTGATACAGCGTCCCTGGCATTCAAGAGGATATTCATCAAGACCTGCTGCATTGCATTGCCCGCTATCATGACCTCTGGTAGATCCTTTCCATATTCTTTTTTTAATACAATGGCCTTTGATTCAAACTCATGCGAGATCAAGGGCAATGTCGATTCGATAAGATCATTTATCTTTACCATTTTAAAAGACAACTTCTCTTTTCTGGAGAACTCCAAAAGTTTAGAGATAACCTCTCTGATCCTCTTTAGGCCTGCCTCCATATGCGACAAGGTCTTATACTCCTTTGTTGTCTTTTTCTTCTCTGACATGAGACTCTGGAGAAGCACCAATACACCCATCAATGGATTATTTATCTCGTGCGCCATGCCAGCTGATAATTTGCCGATCGCGCCCATCTTTTCCGCCTGTATCAGGTGCTCTTCCGTCTTTTTTCTTTCTTCAATTTCTTTATTAAGCCTATCTACGGATGTCGTGGTAGTCTTTAAATCCTCTGTCATCTTGTTAAAAGATGCTGCCAGGCTGCCGATTTCATCTCCTGAGTCGATCTCCACTTTTGTATCCAGCCTGCCCCTACCTATATCAATCGTTGCGCGTGTCAATTTTTTTAATGGCTTTAAAATAGAGCGAGAGATTAAAATCCCGACTAATACAGCAAGGAGCGTTATGCATAAAGATATGATCCACAGATTATTCTTTAATCTAGCGACAGGGGAAAATATATCCTCTGTTTCGTGTTCCACTACCAAAATCCACCCCAGTCCCTTATAATCCTTATATCCGTTTGAATGCGCATAGCCAAAGAGCTCATCTTCTTCCCCAGTCTCATGGCCTATAAAAAATCCGCTGTCTTGGTGCATCCTGCTAAAAAACCCTTCTCCAGACATATCATCAAAAATCTGAAAATCCTTTTCCTGCCTTGTATTATGGATCAACATCCCATCTCTATTTAATAATTTAAAATGTCTGCTTTTGAATTCCCTGTTCGGCTTAACTGATCCTATTTATTAATGGCTTCATGGATATTCATTACGACCTTTAGTACGCCGATGAAATCCCGGTTCTCATCGTCGATCCTTATACTGATATCCGTAGAATAGACCTTTGCGCTCCTATCATATTCAACATCTAATATATGCAGATCATATTTTACCGCCTCCTGCCACCATTTTTCATCGTCCTGTCTGTAATCAGTTGTCTTGCCTGTCTGGGCTACGTTGGCTCCATATTTATTTGTCACAAATATCTCGCCAAAGACCTTATAGCCATACTTCCACTCATAAAAATCTATCTTTTCTTTTAATTCCCAGGATAG
>Ga0208648_1001332_pt1 | contig 20575 bp, 19 predicted proteins | sample AntAceMetag02UKL_FD_184772 | JGI IMG/M metagenome (GOLD analysis project Ga0208648, IMG submission 184772) | Saline lake microbial communities from Ace Lake, Antarctica - Antarctic Ace Lake Metagenome 02UKL (SPAdes) (version 2) | ecosystem: Environmental > Aquatic > Non-marine Saline and...
GGAAATTTGTTTACCAGAGTATTTATGCACATACAGAGAGATCAGGGTGTGAAGTCATCGAATTAAATGTTCAGCCAGATCATGTGCATTTGCTTGTAAAGGTTCAACCAAAGATTTCAATATCAGATTTAGTTGGAAAAGTGAAAAGAAAGAAAGCGATTCAAGCTTTCCAGAAATCCCCTAATTTGCGTACAAAGAAGTACTGGGGGAATCATTTTTGGTCGGCTGGTTATTGTGTTGATACCGTAGGTATGGATGCAGAAATGATAAGAAAGTATGTAAAGTTCCAGGATAATAAATAATCACTGAAATATTGGGAACAACTTGATCTTATTTCAGCAAGGCCCCAGAGGGGTTTTGCTGAGGACGGCCTTTTAGGTCGAATTCAAACCACGTTTTATAAGCGTGGTAGTTAATTTGTGTTTTTTTTAGCTTTCATTGAAAAAAAAACACAGTAGAATGTTTTGTTGAGTATGCTATGAATGGTGCAAAATCTAACTATTATAATAATATTAACGAGGAATAGACTATGAACACAAAAACACAGGAAGACTTGATCTTTGGCAATCTGCTTGGTGAATTGCATGATAAATGGGCTTGGCTACTTGCCCTGGGAATTTCATTTATACTTTTAGGCACGATTGGATTAGGCATGACCTTTGCTCTAACTATGGTCAGTATGATGTTTTTTGGTTTTCTAATGTTATTTGGAGGTGTATTCCAGTTAGTTCAGGCACAGGGGTGCAGAGGCTGGAAAAGTATCTCTCTGCATATCCTGGTTGCTGTTGCTTATCTGATTGGCGGTGTCATTATCATAAGCAACCCCTTACTTGCCTCGGAAATTATTACCATGATGATCGCTGCAGTTTTTATGGCTGTGGGTATCATGCGGATTACGATGGCTTTCCAGCTCAAAGCAGTAAAAGGCTGGTGGATTTCCTTAATCAGCGGTGTGTTATCCTTAATTTTTGGCGGTATGATTATGACTGCCTGGCCAATGTCAGGTACCTGGATTATCGGATTGTTAATAGCTATCGATATGATTTTTCATGGCTGGGGATATGTCGCTTTGGCACTTACGGCTAAGGATGCACAGAAGTCTAGCTGATTATATTAACGGATTAACTATAAATATATTAATCCTAATCTGTGGCTAAAAGTATGTTTCCATATGACAACTTACACATGGTCAGTTTGACAGTTTGATCATTAGCTCTTTACGCAGCTTTTTACATGCCTGACTCAAGATTCGGTTCTAGTATGTGAAGTATATATTAGAGTTATAGTACAAACATTCGTTGAATACATACAGGATCGTTTTTCAACGCTGGCTGTGATATTGTAATTCAGGCTAAATGCTAGCTGGTCACAAGGGATAAGGTTTCGATATCTGGAAAAATAAGCCCAGTGATACTTCAAGCCAGCTAGTTCCCACGCTCCTCTGTGGGAATTTATATGGGAAAGCGCAATGCTTGACTTGACGCAAAAGAGTCACAAGCTATATTCCCATTCTGGAGCAGACGAGAAAAACACTTTGGGTTTGATGCTATAGAACTAAAACTGGCCTTGAAATTTCAACTCTCTCTTTAAAATCATTTGGGGTTACACGCGTGTATAAGTTTTTTTTATATTTTTTGGGCATACAGCTTTTTCTGTTCTGGATAGAGCAGTCTAATAGTGTGCATCAGAATATTATTATTCCGTTTACTGAAGTAATTGCTTATATCAGCGGTTGGTTAATAAAGCTGTTTGATGATCAGGTTATTTCACACGGCATTATCATACAGCAAGCTGATACCGGTTTTTCAGTGTCTATACAGTCAGGTTGTAATGGTGTTGAAGCTGTACTGGTGTTAATCGCTGCTATCGTTGCATTCCCATCACCTTGGAAGTATAAGATCTGGGGAATAATAACTGGTTTTTTTGCAGTGGAGTTGCTTAATATTGTGCGTATTATTTCTTTGTTTTATCTTGGTCAATGGGATATGCATATTTTTGAATGGGCGCACTTGTATATCTGGCAAGCACTGATCATGTTAGATGTATTAATTATATTTTTATTGTGGCTCAAACTATTACCGGCTGCTCAAGAAGTAGAGGCTAATGACTATGCAAATTAATCCCTTGACTGCATTTATTATTAAGGTCTTCCTATGTTTACCTTTGTGCTATTGGGGATGGTATTATTTTGCCGATCTAACAACATGGATAGTAATCAGCGTAGCCGAACCTTTGTTACAGTCTTTATTCCCCGAGCTGATTATCGGGATAGAGCAAGCAGGTTATCTGGTAGAGGTTATTGCTGAAGTGACAGTACCTGCACAGAATCTGCCAAGAGGTATGGTTGCAGAATTACCGATTCCAGTTAATCCATTAATATATAGCTATGGTTTGCCACTAGGGCTGGCACTTACCTTGGCTTCACCCTTCAGTTTTTTTAGGACTTTGGGTGCTATCTTTATTAGTCTGTTGCTGTTTCTGCTGATTCAAGTCTGGGGGATTAGTTTTGAGTCGATGAAAGTGTTGTTTTTACAAACGCCACCGGAATTGATAGGTAATATGATATTGCCATCATGGCAAAGGGATTGCATTGCACTGGGTTACCAGTTTGGTGTGTTGATATTGCCAGTAGTTACTCCGGTTATTATCTGGGTAATATTTTATCAAGATTTTATTGTACGGTTTACACCAGCATTATCTAGAAAGAGCAGGCCTTAATGACGAGGCAGTTGTTGTAAATTATATTTAAAACATTTCGGCTATGACTTCCAATTCATTACTTTTCTTGCTGGTGACATAGACGTTTTTGAATTGGATAATAGCCGACACTCGTAGCATGTTCTATATTCGGGTATAAATACAAAATTGTAGGCAAGCCATATTTAAGAGCTTTTTTTAATTCTTTATCAAGGTTAACCCCGGCGGTAAAGACTCACCAAACATTTGTTTTTCCTCGCTAGCATCCAGTTGCTTAACTGATTCAAGCATTTCTATCCATGAGCCAGGGGCTTTGCTGGCTTTTAATTGCTCAATAACCTTTGCACGAAGTTCATCGTTTATATCTCGTGCTCTATCGCCGCTCATGCGTGTAATTAAGGTCGCAGCAAAGCCTGCCTGAGGTGTTTTTTTCCAGTCTACTTTAAGTATTTGTTCTAGCCAGTTTGATGCTGTATCGCTAGGAACGACAAAATGCGTGCTTGCATGAAAAGGTACGCGTGCACAGATGCGACCAATAGCCCACCAGGTTTGTGCTGGTTCACTGGCTTTTTGCAGACGTTTTAATAACCACTCACCCAGTTGTATTTTTTGTTCAATGGGCAAACGTTCTAGTACTGCAACAAGACGCACCATATCATCATAGCCTCGTTGTTTGCTTTGCTTGGCGATATTACCCTGGCGTGCCGAGGCAGGGTTTAAGTATTTAGCCAGGTCGTTAAAAATCTGTTCTTGTGCCTCTGTATCTAAGCCTCCTGAAATACGTCGCCATAAAGTCCACCATTCGCTCCAGTTTTGGGTTTCATTGACAAACTGAATTTGATTGCTATAGCTTTTCCAGAGTTGCTCGACACGCCAATTATCCAATTGGTAACCAAAACCTGGACGCAAGCAATAACCGATTAAACTTAGCCAGACTCGCTCATGGTTGGCCGAACGGCGATGGTTTTTACGCACTTGCAGTAATACGGTAAACAATTCACGCAGTAAATGGCTAGACCAGTCGCTGCGTAGGCCTAAGTATTTTTCTAAATCAGCGCGTAAACTTTTGACTGATTTCGGGTTAATATTTTTAGATTTTGAACCGAAAATATTTTCGATTAATTCGACAGCGTTGCTAAAGCCGGCAGGTAATTCTTTGGCAAGCAGTGCGGTATTGTTTTTTCTGATTTGAAACTGTACATCCCAGCGTTGCTGGGTATTTTGCATAGCAACACATTGGATTTGTAAGGTGCCTACTTCGGATAAGGTGACTGATAATTGTACGGTGACTTCTGAACTGGTATCACTATTTTCCTGAGTAAATGCCACTGCCAGTGGAGGTAACGGATGAAAATCATCATTAATTGTGACAATATCTCCGGCTTTATACTGCTGTCCCCCGGTTAATGAGACCAAATGAAAACTGACCGGCTGTCCCAGACGTAAAGAGAATTGATGATCGGTTAAAATGATTTCATTGCCTTCCTCACTGCCACGCGGCAAGATGCAAACACCTTGTGGGTCTTGTTCAGAAGCGATTAACAGGAAGTAACTGCGCGATGCACCGCCACCAATTTTGATTTTTTTATGTTCACGGGCAATACTATAGCTAACTGCACCATAGGCAACTGACAGTTCAGGGTGCTGATTATCCAATAGTGTTGGCGGAGCATCACGCCATGAGCTGATTAAGTCGATCGTGCGCTGGGTAATTGGCTGACTACGAAATACACCGCCATTCAAAAGCAGAGCATCTGGAACAATAGTTTCATTACCTAATGCACTTTGCGCTGCTTGCCGATGGGTATTTAAAAAAGCGGCAATATGTTTGCTTATAGCGGGTTCTGCAGTATAGGGCAAACCAAATTCAACGATACCACTGCGTTTTTTATCCGGCAGATCTGTAAGTTTAGACAACGGGAAAAAACCATCCAAAGCGATTTTTTGTACTTCATCTCGGTGTAGACTTATTGAACGTGTGCCGCCGATTAATTTAGCACCACCGCCTAATAAAGTGACATTTAATTGCTCAGGCGCATCCTCTGCTAACAAGCGTTCTTTGGCTATACGGCATTGTTCGAGTAAATGGGATAAGTCAGCTGCTGATAGTTTTTTATTATCAGTACTCAAACGTGATTCAGCTAGATGAGCCAGGGCCAGGTCGATATTATCGCCACCAAGCATTAGATGATCACCCACGCCGATACGTGATAACTGAGGTTCAGCCAAATCATGATCGATTTTGATCAGGGTTAAATCTGTGGTACCACCGCCAACATCGCACACTAACAGGAGTTTAATATTGTCCAGCGTATTTTTTAGATTATCGTTATGCCGGCGTAACCAGTCGTAACAAACTGCTTGTGGCTCCTCTAGCAGCCGGATGTGATGCAGGCCTGCAATCTTTGCTGCTTCTAATGTTAAAGAACGGGCTGCTTCATCAAATGAAGCTGGTACAGTGATAACAATATTTTGTTGTTCAAATAGCTGATCCGGAAACTGATGATTCCAGACTTGACGCACATGTTTCAAATAACTGGCACTGGCATCAAGCGGGGAAACTTTGAATACATCTTCAGTACTGCCCCAGGGTAAAATGGCAGCTGTATGGTCAATAGAAGGATGAGATAACCAGCTTTTCGCACTGCTAACAAAACGCCCCTGAGTTTTTGCACTTAAAACACGCGCTGCAGTACCTATCACTGCCTGTTCACCAGAGGGTGAGTAAGCCATATCCGCCGCTGATAATTCACCTTCAGCGGGGTGGTAGCGAACTGAGGGTAATAAATTTTGTGTAGATACTTCACCTGGTGCAACCAGCTGTTGTATTTCAAAAATCTGAATAGTGGCGTTTTTTTGCCGGGTTTTGGCATAGGCAACCACCGTATGTGTAGTGCCTAAGTCTATGCCTATATGGTACTGGGCTGATTTATTATTCACAATAATATAAATTCTCGTTCCCACACAATGTTGTGGGAACGATGGGGTTTAATTACTTACTCATCACCGGAACGTACATCAAATTCAATTTTCCAGCGGTTATCATCCTGGTTGGAAATTGCATGTAATGCTAAGGTTCCTGTTTCAGTGACGGCTACCGAAAGATGTACGGGGATCACTTCACCTGCTTTACGATTCTCTTGAGGTAAGGTGATTTCTATTTCATCTAGTTCTTCAAGCTCTTCATCTGACCAATAGTCTAAACGGCTACCCACACTGTCTTCTCTGCGTGTTTTAGAGCCAAAAAAGCGAAAACGGACAGGTTCACCAACAATGACACCAAACTCATCATTAGGTAACTCAACTTCTGAGCCCTCTTCCATGCCAAAGGGAGCAATACATAAGGCCTGAATCTCGGGAGGCATGCCAGGAACTGCTGGCATAGCGCTTTCGACGCCTACATAATAAGAAGCAGCTGTTCCGCCTTTAATACGGACTCCTTTTCCTTTACGCACATAACCATAATAAGAGGCTCCACGTGCAACAGCTAAATCTAAATCCAGCCCGGTTAATAAACGTGCGTCAGGTGCCTGTTCATTTTTTAACCATGAGTTGATGACATCCATCAAACGATCTGCAAAGCGTGTGGCTTTTAAAACACCGCCATTAAATAATACTGCAGTCGGGTGTATGAACGTGGAGTTTTCCGGCAGGTTAATATCATTTAACTCATCAACTGCATTTAATTGTCGTGTCAAAAAACCTGCTAAATGTCGTGTGATACCCGCATCTTGTGCATAAGGTAAGCCTGCGGTACGTAAACCAGAACGTGCTCGACTGACGGGCTGTTCACTACTGGCAACTTCAGGTAGAAATCCTTGCAGTAAAACTGTATTCACTTCATCACGGTTAAGCTCGGTGCGTAGCGTACCGCCAATTAAAGATGATCCACGATTCGGGACAACGATGGGGATATTATCCGCTTCATCATCACTGAGAATTTTTTCTTTAGCTGCACGGCAAGCATGCGTTAATGCCTGTATTTGCCATCCTTCCAGGCGTTTGCCTCCGTCCTGTTCCAGTTTGGCTTTTAGCGTATAGGCCAAAGCCAGATCCATATTATCGCCACCTAATAATATGTGGTCACCCACAGCAATACGCGTTAAGCCGAGAGATCCATCTTCTTCCGTGACAGCAATCAGTGATAAATCGGTAGTACCACCGCCGACATCAATAACTAAAATAACATCGCCTACATTAACGTGATTACGCCAATCGCCTTCACTTTTCTCGATCCAGCTATACAATGCAGCTTGTGGTTCTTCCAGCAAAATAACATTTTTTAAGCCTGCATTTCTGGCGGCTTCTGCGGTTAACTCGCGTGCAGCCGGATCAAAAGACGCGGGAACAGTCAGCGTTATTTCCTGATCCTGTATCAGTGCGTCAGGATGTTGTTTATTCCAGGCGGCACAAAGGTGTTCTAAATAGGCTGAGCTGGCTTGAAAAGGTGAAACACGTTCAACATCTTCAGGAGCGTCATTTGGCAATATCGCTGATTTACAATCTACACCAGCATGACATAGCCAGCTTTTTGCGCTAGACACTAGCCGAATAGGGGTTTTAGTGCCTAAATTACGGGCAATTTCACCGACTAAATAATCAGGTTTTGCAGTCCAGGGCAGGGCTGTTTCTCCTTCATTAATTTCAGCTTCATGTGCCTGATATAAAAAAGAGGGTAGCTGTTCCTTTTCTTCGATTACGCCGGGAGCAGTCAGCTGAGGAATTTGTAGAACATGTTGAACTATTTCATCGGCATCAGGATTTGATATATCAGCATAGGAAAGTACACAATGTGTTGTTCCTAAATCGATTCCTATGGAGTAATGAGCACCTTCAGGCTTATGAAAGGCTGAGCCAGAAGAGTGCTCTGTTGCTTCCTCCTCTATTTCGTTATCTGCTTGAAGATCCAATTCCTGGTCTGGAGACGTATCCTCTTCGTTTTGTGATGTATCATGTTCAGGCGTTTGCTCTGAATCATTCACTGGTTTGTTCATGTCAAAAAAACCCATTATAGTTCAACCTCCGCAGCTGCGATGATATTAGCATTATGACCTTCTGTTAGTTTAGGCAGTTTAATATCTGACACCTGCCAGCCTTTATGTACTAAAGTACCAGTAAAAGGAGCATGCCCCACGATATTACCAGTCAAGCGGACCTCTGCCGCATTAAAGCCTTTGTTTAAAGTGATTTTAGAGCCTTCTGGTTCAGAGCGTACTGTCGCTAAGCTGAAATGCTCATTGATTACTTTATTGCATCCTGTATGTACAACCCGAGCTGCAGCACCAATATCTGCATCACTGTAGGCGTTGACATCTTCTTTAATAAAATCAATAAAGCGGGCTTCTTTTTGCAATAAATTTAATAACTGTAATGCCGCGTCTGGTGTCGATTCTTTTAATACGATAGGCTCTGGAGCAGGTAGTTGAACAATTTTTTCTACTTCTATAATTTTCTCAACTTCAACTATTTTTTCGACAACTTTTACTTCTGGTTGAAGTGTAGGAATCTGGGTAGAAATTGCCTGTTCTTTAGTATTGTTTAGTGCTTGAGTTGCTTGTTTGCTTCTGCGTATCAAGCCGATTAACATGGCAAATAAAAGGATAATTATGGTAAGTGCCAAACCGAATACAGTCGCTGCTAAATAAGCATGAATGGCATCAAAAGTGGTGGGAATAAGTTCTAGATCAATTTTATATTGGCTGGTGTTCATAAGTATTTTAAGGTTTTATAAGGATGAACTGGAGTTGTGTGTATTGAATAGTGTTATTGAGTGGCCCCTGCTTTGCGGGCTGCTTCTGCAAACATCAATGAATTCAAAATTTTACGTGTTACTTCAATACGTGTTTTTTTCAGGTAACGGTCAGCGATAATTTCAGGTACTCCTGCGTTAATAAACGTAGCTCGAATTTTTGTTAAATCAGATTCGCATTGTTTGATGACAGCATCAGTCGCAACACGAGAATCGATTTTTTGATAACCTTGTTTCTGGGCTTCTTTATAAACGCACTGGGTATAGGTGTATTTGTCTTCCTGTACTTGTTTTATCGTTGCGTCGGAAAGATCTGAGCCATTCCATGCCTCTATTGCCGGTTGTGGTTTAGTGGTATTATCTATCGAAGGTGTATCCTTTTTGTTTGGAGTAGGAGTTGTGTTTCTTGTCTTGTTTTCATCGGTACACGCCTGGATAAATAAAGCACTTAGAATAAGGATTATAAAATTTTTCATAAGCTGTGAGTATGTAATGTGTAAGAGAGTTAATTTTACGCGAATGCATGGCAATGGACAATTGCTCTTATGTGTATAAGCTATTTATAAAATGGCTGATACGCTAACAACTGCTGCAAAGATTGAACAGAAAATTAATTAACTTCGAAAGCCAGGGAACGTTCCCTGAATATAAGCCTTTGGCGTATTACGTGTTTTATCCTTTTAAGCTAATGGGGGTATTATGTATAGGTGACGTCATTGCTGCACTCCAAATCTCAATTTGATGAATTCCACTACTCTAGATGGCTTTGCTTAACACTTTGGCATTGCGCAGGTGATTATAATTTTTTTGTAAGGCTAAGGGCAGTTCTTGAAATGATTTATCTTGAAAACCTCTTTCTTTAAACCAATGCATGGTTTGAGTTGACAGGGCAAACAACTGCTGTAATGAATTTTCCCTGGCTTTGGTGTAAACCTGCTCCAGTAATTGATTGCCCCGCGCTGCTCTTCTATAATCCGGGTGTACCGCTAAACACGCGATTAATCCTGCATGTTGTTCAATTTGATGTAAGGCAGTACAGCCAATAATCAGACCATCACGATCTATAACAATATAATCGTTAATATTTAATTCCAGGTGTTCCAGTGAACGCGCTATTAATAAGCCTAACTGTTCAAGCGGGTTGATTAATTCTAGAATGCCTGGAATATCAGTTAATATAGCTGGGCGGATGGTTTCAAATTCAGTTGAACTGATCAATGTGCCTATACCATCACGGCTAAAAAGTTCGATCAATAATGCGCCATCAATATGTCTATTTAAAATATGTACCCGATTAACTCCAGATTGACAGCCATGTATAGCAGATTGTAAAGCGCATTTGGTACTGATGGCGAGTCGGGCTTCATGATCAATAAAAATTCGGGTTTCAGCTGAGGTCATTTGTGCGATATGACCCGTTTCTGTCGATTGACAACTTTGTTCGGTCAGCAGAATCAGTTTGTCAGCCTGCAATGATATGGCTATCTCGGTGGCGACTTGTTCGGCAGATAAATTAAACAGTTCACCGCTGGGTGAATAGCCTATGGGGGAAATCAATACCACGTGACCCAAATCAAGTTGCTGATTTATTGCTGCGCTATCTATACGACGTACTTTGCCGGTATATTGATAGTCTATGCCTTCAAGTACACCTATGGGTTGAGCCGTCACAAAATTACCAGATATAACCCTGATTCTGGCTCCAGACATAGGTGAATTCGCTACACCTAAAGAAAGTAAAGATTCGATTTCTACTCGAACTAGTCCGGCTGATTCTTTAGCGCATTGCAGCGCCGTTTCATCGGTGATGCGTAACTGCTGATGAAATTGAGATTGTTGATTTTGTTTTTGTAAACGCTGATCAATTTGCGGGCGTATGCCATGCACTAAAACCAGGCGTATACCAAGACTATTTAATAAAGCAAAGTCATGGATCAGCTTATCAAAGTTTGCATCTATAACAGCCTCACCACCAAAATAGATAACAAAGGTGCGATTTCGGTGAGCATGGATATAGGGGGAGGAGTCCCGAAACCAGTTAATAAATGAGTCAGAGTTATGCATCTATGCGTTTTATAACAATTTTTAAAAAACTAATGTAGGTCGGGTTATATTTTTGCACAGCAGAAAAATATAACCCGACTAGGTGCTAGGCGCAAGTTTCAGCAGAAATCCAGGCGGTGACTAGATTCCCGATAAAAGCTTTCGGGAATAACGGTATACGATTTGTTATTGGTACTGCTTGTACTTAGTTGTCAGTTACCGCGCCTTCTGAAGCAGAACTAACCAATTTAGCGTATTTTGCTAACACACCACGAGTATATTTCGGTGCCGGCTGTTGCCAGTTTTGCAGGCGAGCTGCGATTTCAGTCTCTTCTAAGTGTAAAGTCAGGTTTTTACTCTCGGCATCAATGCTGATTTTGTCGCCATTTTCAACTATAGCTAATGGACCACCAACATAGGCTTCGGGAGTAATATGACCGACGACAAAGCCATGTGTTCCACCTGAAAAACGCCCGTCTGTAATCAATGCAACCTCTTTGCCTAGGCCTTTTCCCATAATGGCAGAAGTAGGTGATAACATTTCGCGCATACCTGGGCCACCTTTTGGGCCTTCGTAGCGAATAACGATGACATCACCTTTAACAATATCGCCGTTTAAAATACCTTGTAAGGCTTGTTCTTCGGCATCATAGACTTTTGCTGTACCGGTAAAATGCAAGCCTTCTTTGCCGGTAATTTTGGCAACCGAGCCTCCTGAGGCTAGGTTGCCGTGTAAGATCACTAAATGACTGTCTTTTTTGATCGGGTGATCTAATGGCAAAATCATATCTTGATCGATAGGATAAGGCGCGACATCCGCGAGGTTTTCAGCTAAAGTTTTCCCGGTAACGGTTAAGCAATCACCATGCAGTAGTCCCCGATCAAGCAATATTTTCATCAATGGTTGAATACCGCCAATTTCAATCAACTCCGCCATTTGGTAGCGACCGCTAGGTTTCAAGTCGGCAACCATGGGCACATTTGCTCCGATACGGCTAAAGTCACTTAGTTGGATATCAACACTCGCTGAGTTTGCCATGGCCAAAATATGTAATACTGCATTGGTTGAACCACCTAGAGCAATAATGACAGTTATGGCGTTTTCAAAAGCCTTTTTGGTCATGATGTCGCTAGGTTTTATATCTTTTTTAAGTAGCTCTAATACTGCCGCACCGGCGCGTTCACAATCTTCGCGTTTTTCTTCCGAAATAGCCGCTTGTGCTGAGCTGCCTGGTAAACTCATACCCAGGGCTTCAATTGCTGAGGCCATAGTATTGGCTGTGTACATACCTCCACAAGAACCTGCACCAGGTATAGCTTTTTCTTCAATAGCAGCAAGTTCTGCATCATCAATCTGGTTATTTGCCCGTGCACCAACAGCTTCAAAGACTGAAACTACATCCAGTTTATTGCCTTTATGACAGCCTGGTAAAATTGTACCGCCATAAACAAAAATAGCAGGGCGGTTCAAACGTGAGATGGCAATCATGCATCCGGGCATGTTTTTATCACAACCGCCAATCGCAACAAGCCCATCAAAGCCCTGGCAACCAGTAACCGTTTCTATAGAATCAGCAATGACTTCGCGGGAAACCAGTGAGTATTTCATGCCTTCCGTACCCATCGAGATACCATCAGAAATAGTAATAGTATTGAAGATAATGGCTTTGCCATTTGCATCGTCAACACCGCGAGCTGCATCATCAGCAAGTTTGTTAATATGCATGTTACAAGGGGTGACCATGCTCCAGGTTGAGGCAATGCCTATTTGTGGTTTCTGGAAATCTTCGTTTTTAAAACCTACTGCATGTAGCATGGCGCGACTTGGCGCGCGTTCCATACCATCTACTACTTTGGATGAAAAGGTGCGAGTTTTGTTATCATTTGCCATCTGATTTTAGCCGTATGCTTGAAGTGTTGATAAATAGTGTGTGGTTGATACTGCGGTGTAATGCACAGTACCTATTAGTCCAGATTACAGGATACAAGAATAAAGTGATGGGTTAAAAAGTATCCCAATTACCTTGTGATTTACGTTGCCAGCTGATTTTGGGGATCAATAATCCAAGGAATATGCCTAGAAAAGACAGTATGCCGCCATACAGGAACCAGTCCTGGCTAGTGCTATCTTCTAAAGCCTGTTTTTCTCGTTTCAATTGTTGTAATTCACGCTCAACATTGACGACCCGTTCTTGTAATTCATTGCGTTGTTGTTTTAATTGTATGGCATTTGAAGCTGTTTGGCGTATATCATTCAGGTCATTACTCAGTTGATCACGTTCATTAATTAGATCGCTATTACCAGTGGCTGTGCCGCTATCATTTTGTTGTATTTCTGCTAAAGACGCTTTCATTTTCTCGTTTTCTGACTTTAACAATTCGAGTTCCTGATTCGCTTTTGTTAAATACCAACTGTTAGTCGGTTTGTTTTGAATAAAACGTGTCGGCAGGTAACCGACTAGCCCTCCACTGGTTTTAACTTTACTGTAGTTTGTGGCTTTATTATTATCTAGCAATGTGAGTTTTGTGCCACTGGAAAGCATTTTGATGATTTTATGGCTATTGCTTTCACCACTACGCAAAGTCAAGTCCACGCTGTCAGATACATAAACAGTTTCTGCAAAGGCGCTATTGCAACTAAGCACAGTTAAAATAAGATAAAAAAAATATTTCACAAATAGATCCTGATATTTAAAGCTATAATTATACTCTGTCTTTTCAGAGTAACTTATTAGTTTATGAATTTATGTACACATTAGTAATTCTAATAGGGCTTTTTGCGCATGTAAGCGATTTTCTGCTTCATCATAAATAACACTTTGTGCCCCATCAATGACTTCTGCTGCAACTTCTTCTCCCCGGTGTGCAGGTAAACAATGCATAAATAATGCACCAGAATCAGCATTATCCATAATTGCCTGAGTGATCTGAAAATCTTTAAAGGCACGTATACGTTGTTGCTGCTCTTCTTCTTGCCCCATACTAGCCCAGACATCGGTGACAATTAAATTGGCACCTTTGGCGGCTTCCATTGTGGAGTTAAATACCCGCACATGATTGCCTGCTGATTTAACAATATCAGCATCAGGTAGATAGCCTTCAGGGCTGGCAATATGTAAGTTAAAATCAAGGCGGATTGCAGCATTGATATAAGAGTGGCACATATTATTACCATCACCTATCCAGGCCACTGTTTTACCTTTAATATCACCACGATGCTCGAAATAGGTTTGCATATCGGCCAATAACTGGCAGGGGTGTAATAGGTCTGTCAGTCCATTGATAACCGGGACACTGGAATGCTCTGCAAATTCGGTAACGGTTGCATGGTCATTGGTACGTAGCATGATGGCATCCACCATACTCGATATAACCTTGGCACTGTCTCTAATTGGTTCGCCTCTACCTAGTTGTGTATCTCGGGGAGATAAGAATATAGCACTGCCACCAAAGTTTGCCATACCTGTTTCGAATGAAATTCGTGTGCGCGTCGATGACTTTTCAAAAATCATGGCTAATACCTGACCTTTTAAAGGCTGAAAGTCAGGATTCCGGGTGTTCTTTAATTCTATAGCGCGCTGGATTAAAGCGCGGAATTCATTGCTAGATAGATCAAGTAAACTGATAAAGTGTCTGGGTTTATTCATGTGGTTTATGATTTTTTGGTATAGCTGTCAATCAGGCTGGATAAGATATTTACCAGTAGTTCAATCTGCTCTTTGCTAATAATAAGAGGCGGTAGTAAGCGTATGCTTTTATCCCCAGTTACATTTATCAACAAGCCAGAATCTAAGGCAAGACTCACTAATTCTGTACAAGGCTTATCCAGTTCTATGCCGATCATCATGCCTTTATTACGTATATCTACAATATGCGGGTTATTATTGAGCCGTATGCTAAAAGCCTGGTTAATGGTCTTGCCTTTATCGCTTGCCTGTTGGCAGAGATTTTCATTTTCTATGGTTTCCAGTACTGCAAGTGCTGCTGCACAGACCAAGGGATTACCGCCATAGGTCGATCCGTGTCTGCCTGCAGTTAATAATTTGCTTGCTTTTCCTTTGGCCATACAAGCACCAATAGGCACACCATTTCCTAAGGCTTTGGCTAAAGTACAGACATCGGGAATGATATTATTATGCTGAAAAGCAAACCATGCACCTGTTCTGGCAATACCCGTTTGTACTTCATCTAACATCATTAATAAATCATGCTGATCACATAAGCTACGAATATTATTTAGATAATCCTGTGCAGGAATATTGACACCGCCTTCACCCTGTATAGGTTCAACCAGGATAGCGACGATATCGTTATGCTGGTCTAAAGCCGTTTCAATAGCTTTAATATTATTAAAGGGTACGCGTACAAAACCATCTAATAATGGGGCAAAACCATTTTGTACTTTTGGGTTTCCTGTTGCGGATAAGGTTCCCATAGTACGCCCATGAAAACTTTGCTCCATGACGATAATGGCCGGATTTGCTATATTTTTTTCATGCCCATATAAACGCGCTATTTTGATTGCTGCTTCATTAGCTTCAGCACCAGAGTTACTGAAAAAAACATTATCCATTCCGCTAAGTTGACAAAGCCTGGTCGCTAGCTGTTCCTGCTTAGGAATATGGTATAAATTCGAAGTATGTAATAGCTGCTGGCTTTGCGCGCAGATAGCGTCATGTACAGCGGGATGCGCGTGGCCTAAACTACAGACCGCAATGCCGGATAACGCATCTAAATAGCGTTTATTGTCTTGATCCCACAACCATGCGCCTTCTCCCTTTGCGAAAGTGACGTTTAGCCGCCCATAAGTGGGCATAATATGACTGGTCATAATGGTCTTTTATATAAAACTAGCATAAAGCCCCAACTAGCTTTTTGAAAAAAGGGCTGATTATAGATTTGTTAATTTTAATGAGCAAGCAATAATTGTTTAGTTGAGGTACTTTTTTTGTGTGATAAATCCTGATAAGATTAGTAGGTTTTTATTTATTTGGATAAATGTTATGGAAGTAATCGATAGAATTAAAGATCAATTGGGCAGTCACTCTGTTGTGTTATACATGAAAGGAACACCTGATTTTCCACAGTGTGGATTTTCAGGACAAGTGATTCAGGTCATGCAGGCTTGTCGTGCAAAATTTATGTATATCAATATTTTTGAAGATCTGGAAGTCCGTGAAGCCTTAAAGGAGTATTCACAATGGCCAACGTATCCGCAGCTATACATTAGTGGTGAACTGGTCGGTGGCTGCGATATTATTATGGATTTATATAATAAGGGCGAGTTACAGACAATGATTGCAAATGTGGATTGTGTCACCGAGTAATTGATAGACAAATGCATGTTTGAAGCTAAAGGGATAAACTCAGTCTATTATTAAATAATAATTTACATTCCTCTATATGTACTCCGTGCGGTAATGTTCGCGCGGAGTTTATTGCAGCTAAAGACAATCGCCAAATTCCATAATAAGCTGTTGGCAATTAAACCATATTTGCGGGTAATAATAGCCAATAATAAGGCGCAAAATATATTCATAATATACGGCAACGGTAAAAAAACGTGCCGCAACTGCCCAAAAGCGATTGGCATTTTCTGAGCAGCGCCAGACTGAGACCGTCCACCAGAAGGTAGGTAAAGCAAGGATAACTAGTATTGTAAGCCAGCTCGCGATGGTATAGGATCCATTGTTTGAACGATAATCAGCATACAATAAGGCGATATTAAAAATAATGAATAAGGGAAAAAATGCGCTTGCCAGTGACTGTCTTCCCAACCAGGCTGACTGTATATACATATAGAGACTACTCCTGTCAGCTTTTGCTAAGCCATTGAAGTCAGGCTCATTCTTAGTTTGTGCAGGCGTTAATATATAAAGGATATAAGTTGTTATCAGCAATATCAGTCCTGTTTCTATAGGGCTGATAAATGATGTAAAGGCAAAAAAAGCTGCTAAAGAATGTATAAACATGATTTGTTTCTTGATGGGTTATCTTAGGTTTGCATCTAGTCTTATCTAATGTATGCTAATCTAGATTTTTTTTCAATCAGAAGGTTATTTTAATGGATGTACGTATTAAATGGGTAGAGGGGATGATGTTTCTGGGAGAATCAGAAAGTGGTCATGCTGTTGTTCTGGATGGGCCGCCTGAAATAGGTGGTAAGAATATGGGCGTCCGCCCAATGGAAATGTTGTTACTAGGTATGGGTGGATGTACTTCAGTTGACGTTATGCAGATTCTGCAAAAAGGCCGGCAAAATATCACTGATTGTGTCGCCGAGATTTCAGCTGAACGAGTAGATACGATTCCTAAAGTGTTTAGCAAAATTCATGTACATTTTGTGATCACAGGAAAAAACTTAAAAGAAGCTGTGGTTGCTCGTGCCGTTAAGCTTTCGGCAGAAAAATATTGCTCAGCTTCTATTATGCTGGAAAAAGCAGTTAAAATTTCCCATGATTTTGAAATCGTTGAGGCTTAGGAAGTTTTAAATGTAGAGCGGACTGGTTCGCTCTATGTGGATTGTTGTAAAGGTGTAAGCCAGCCCGATGAATATCAGACTGGCTTTTTCGTTTACTTCATTTGCTGATAAAGCTCACCAAGCTGTTTAATTTCATCATCACTTAGCTGTTTAGCAATCACTCGCATACGGCTATAAATATCATTGTGGCGGGTACCCTTTTTATATGCCATCAATGTATTTACTGTATATTCAGATTGTTGGCCAGCTAATGCAGGCGTGTCCATGCGCTTGCCTTTGCCTGAAGCACCGTGACAGGTAAAACAAGGAGGTAGGATTTTTTTACCATTTCCTTGGTTTACCATCAATTCTGCTTTACTCACGTCTTGAGTAGAAGCTTTGTTTTGCGCGGCGGGTAAAGACTGAAACCAAGCTGCTAAATCAGCACTATCCTGATCACTAAGCCCCTGCGCAACCGAATTCATCATAGGGTTATCACGTTTGCCATCAGCATAATCACGTAATTGCTTATAAGTGTAATTTGCTGTCTGGCCAGCTAAAGAAGGAAACATACCCATGGCACTTATACCTTTTTCACCATGACAGCTAGCACAGGATTGCGCGAGTTGCTCGCCCTTTTGCACATTGCCATTTTCGACAAAATTCAGCGTTTCAGGCATCCAGACCATATTAGAAGCAGGTTTGGCTGATACAAAAGAGGGTATTATTAAAGCCGTTAATAAAAAAAGATGTTTCATATTTAATATCCCCATCCGCTTGAACCATAGGTGTCCATAAAAAAGAATTGTAAAATTGGTATACCAAAACTGATTAACATTAACACCCCGATAACCTTATTCCACAACTTGAAATCATTCAAATATTCAGGTAAATCTTTAACTTCATGTAAAGGCTCGGCATATTCCACTATACCCTCAAAAGGCTCAGTGCTTGCAGAGAATTGTGTTTTTATTAAGAGATAAAAGAACAAACACGCCGAACCTAATAATACTAAGCCGCCTAAAATCATTAACAACTCATAAGGTTCCCAGGAAAGGGTCAGTAAGTTGTTATATTGTACGCTAGAGATTCGTCTAGGCTGACCTAATAAACCTAAAACATGCCAGGGTGTGGTCATAATGCTCATACCAATAAACCAGGTCCAAAGCTGTACCAGAGCTAATGATTTTGAGAATAATGGCTTTTTCACTAGCACAGGCCATAAGTAATAAGCTATCGCAAAATACATAATGATCGTGGTGCCGGCAAAGATCAGATGGAAATGACCCGGGACCCAGGCAGTATTATGTATCATGGCATTCATTGCATAACTGGCATTAACAATACCGCCAAAGCCACCAAAAATCAGCATCAGCAAAGACAGGATAACGGATAGCACCATCGGGTTCCCCCAGGGTAAGGTTCCAATCCAGCCAAATAAACCTTTTCCACCGCGTAAACGTCCGGCAATTTCTAACGAAGCAATCACAGTAAAACCGGTAACTAAAGTTGGCAAAGTAACGATAAAAGTACCTAAACCATGGAGTAATTTCCAGCCTTTTGCTTGTTCGGGATCCATATATAAATGATGAAAACCAATAGGCAAAGAAAACACGACTAAAACGATAAATGCCATACGCGCCGCCTCTTCACTAAATAAATAAGCACCCGCTTGCTTGGGTACAAATACATAAAATGCGGTATAGGCAGGAATTAACCAGAAATAAACAATAGGATGTAATGTCCAGGCAAACAATGTTCTAGCCAAGCCTGGATCAAGGGTATCCATCCAGCCCAAGGCCCAGGGGATTAACTGGAATAAAACCTCTAAAGCTACACCAGTACTGGTCCATAGCCATAAAAATGCATTTGCAGTAGTGGCAAACATAGCTAAAGGTACCGTTTTACCAGGGTTGGCTTGCTTCCATTGGTAGAACATCACTACCATAATGGCACACCAGACCCATGAGCCGATTACCAACAGGGTTGCGCCAATATAAAAGGCAACATGAGCCTGTACCGGCGGGTAAAAAGTGTATAGCACCGACGCTAATCCAGTCAGCAACGGTATAGCAGCCATCACTACACCGGTTAGAGCTAACCCAAAACCAAACCAGGCCAGTTTAGGATTCCATACCGGTACTTTTAAAGAATGGCTAGCTGTGTAATAACCAAAACCCATGATAAAAAAGGTCGTCAATACAAATGCCATTAGTACGCCATGGGTACTTACTGAGGCAAAATAAACACTAGGTGAACTCAATGAATCGAAAAGGCCACTACGCTCTAATACCTGATATTCACCCATAAAACAGGCAAGGATAAACGCCGAAAACGCTACCCACATGTGACTCAGGGCTAAATTTTTAGCAGTTGAATCATTCATTATTTTGTTCCTCATCAATAGTGTCACTGGTTACTGTTTTTGATGCCGCTCTGCTGGCATCCCATTCTTCCTTGTCAATGACTGAAACTTTGCTCCACATATGGTCATGACCTAAGCCACAATATTCATTACACAGCATAGGATACTCGCCAGGGCGAGGAAAAGAACTTTCAACCTGTGACACATAGCCAGGAACAATCATGGTGCTCATATTAGTCATCGGCATATGTACCCCATGTAAGACATCCATACTGACCCAGCGGAAGGTGATTTTGGTTTCCGCAGGAATAGTAATTTCTTTAGGAAAGAAAGCATAACGACCTGCCACCATGCGGACAGTAATTTCGCCATTTTCTGCTACCTGAACACCTAAATTATCTTCGCCAAATTCTTCGCTGAGATGAATTTTTCGTGAGTCTATCGTTTCGACATTACTCGGTGCGTTCACGCCATGAAATAGGGCATCTATCATGATAATTGAAACAAATAGGGCACACATGCCCAGGGATACCAACACCCATTTTCTTTCTAAGGGATCTATATGCATCTTGCCACCTTAATTGATAATGCCACGAGAGAGAAATACTCCGTAATAAAGAAATAGCCAGGCGGCTACCATACCTCCGGCAACTGATAGCATCAGTATCCAGGTTCCCACAGGGGGACTTTCCAGTATTTTTTGCCGTTCTTCTTCGCTTATTTTATTCATAATGATCCTTATGTATGTAGATAGTTGATTAAAAATAGGTTAAATGCCTTATAAACTTAAGTGAATTGAGGATACACTAATATACTTTACAGGGCAAAACTCAAGTGCTGGTAAAATGGCTTAATTTAAGTGTTAAAATGAAATCTGCTCAACCGATATCATTGATGAAACAGCTTATGGTCGTTATTGATGTAGATTGTGACTAATTTATGAATATTTTATTTACTAAAAGGAAATAATTATGCCTTTGATAAAACTCAGAACCAATGTTAGTATCGCTGTAGAGAGCTCAGCAGAGATACTAAATGAATTCTCACAATTACTGGCAAATGAAACTGGAAAGCCTGAACGCTATATCATGGTGGAAATAGAAGGTGAGAGAAATATGCTCTTCGGTGGCAGTACCGACCCTTTAGCTTATGTGGAATGTAAAAGTATTGGGCTCTCGGCAGCACAGGCAAAATCCTTATCGCAATCCATTAGTCAGGTATTGAATACCCAGCTACAAATCAGTGCTGATCGTGTTTATAT
>Ga0208648_1001337_pt1 | contig 20536 bp, 21 predicted proteins | sample AntAceMetag02UKL_FD_184772 | JGI IMG/M metagenome (GOLD analysis project Ga0208648, IMG submission 184772) | Saline lake microbial communities from Ace Lake, Antarctica - Antarctic Ace Lake Metagenome 02UKL (SPAdes) (version 2) | ecosystem: Environmental > Aquatic > Non-marine Saline and...
TGGCAACAGTTGTACGTGGTTGGGTTGATAAGGAAGCACTTGCCAAGGCGATGAATCTTGACCCTGAGCAGAGGATAATTCTTGCTCAGACAGTTGGGTATGAGAAATAGGATAAATATTATGGATCGCTTGATTAACATAGAATCGAATAAGGATATTCCAAAAAAGTATCAAAATACACCTATCGGCCTTTTACTCGAATATCATAATATGGGAAAGTCATACGATACTTATTCCAGTGCCCAGCTTCTTGTTGGTATGTGTATGGATAATCGTAAGCATCTTCATATCCCTGATAATTTTGCTTATATTATACGTGCAGGTGGAGCTAATATGAGGCATAGCGAATTTAAGGTATCATACGCTATATCCGTCGGTCAGGTAAGGCATATCGCCTTAATAGGGCATACCAAATGCGGTATGGTTGACCTAGTATCGCGCAGAGAAGAGTTTATAGAAGGACTGGTCCAAGGAGCCGGATGGACAAAACAGACAGCAGAGGAGCATTTCGACAATTTTGCTCCAATGTTCGAGATAGGCGACGAGATAGATTTTATTGTAAGTGAGGTAAGACGATTAAGGCAGCGATATCCAAAAATAGTAATAGCACCCCTTATGTATCGTGTAGAAGACAACCTTCTTTATATAATACAATAGCAGCAAGGGCCTTAATGAGTTTTATCATTATATATAGAAAAACCCGATTTTGTTAAAAGCGCGGCATTTTAAGTTGTCTTGACATGCATATGAAGATTGTAATTTAAAGTGCAACAAGTAGGAGCAAAAAAATAAAGCTCCACAGATCCGAAAAAATCTGTTATTTTGTAAGTACAGACAAACAAAAAAACAGGAGGATCTAATGGAGCTAAGTAATAATACCACTAAAAAGAAGAAATATAAACATATAAATACAATTGAAAGATATAAGATAGAAGGATATTTGGAAGCGAAAAAAAACATAAAAGAGATAGCAGAGATGTTAGGCCGAGATAGATCAACAATTTACAGAGAACTTAAACGAGGCGGAGTGGTTCTGTTAGATTCTGAGTTAAGGAAGAAAGCGTGTTACAAGGCAGATGCAGGACAGATGAGATATGAAGAGGCAGGCACAAACAAAGAAAGATCACTAAAGATCGGAAAAGACAGGCTATTAGAGCAATACATACGTAGAAGGATCCTCAGTGATAGATATTCCCCGGATGCGGTTATAGGGGAGATAAAGCGCAAGGGGCTGAAGTTTAAAGGGATGATCTGTACCAAAACATTGTATAATTATATTGATTCCGGCATATTCTCAGATATCAGTAATGAGAATTTATGGCAGAAGCGAAAAAGGCAAAAAAGAGGATATCGAACACTAAGGAGAGTCTGCTTAAGGAATAAGATGGCCAGAAGGATAACAGAACGGCCACTAGAAGCAAACGAGAGACTTGAATATGGGCATTGGGAAGGTGATTGCGTAAAGGGCAGACGGGGCAGCAAAACAAGCTTATTAACCTTAACAGAGAGAAAGACCCTAGAAGAGATAATTATTAAGCTTGAACAGGCAACGCAAGAAGAAGTACAAGAAGCTATGGATAAATTAGAAAAGAAGTACGGTAGGGCATTTAAACTAAAATTCAAGACAATCACCTTTGATAACGGAGGCGAGTTTTTAAACTGGAAAGCTTTGGAAGTCAGCATACTAGAGCCAGGAACGCAAAGGACAACTACATATTTTGCGCATGCATATAGCTCTTGGGAGCGTGGCAGCAACGAAAACTCAAATAAAATCATCCGTCGTTTTATTCCTAAAGGTGAAGATATAAGCCATTTTAGCAAGAGCGAGATAAAGGATATCGAAAAGTGGATGAATAATTATCCAAGAAAAAGGCTTGGATATAGGTCAGCTAAACAGGCAGCTCAAGAATGCTTAAGAAGTAGCAGTGATTTTGGACTTGATTTTGTTGCAGTATGAGTTACAATTTACCCTGTTTGATAATCAATCAATTTTATCTTCTATTTTTACTGTTTGTATCGTATAATATTCTTTACAGGTAGTACTTTTTTCAGCTGTAGAAGTATTTTATGGGAGCATTTTACCTATATACGAGCTATATTTTGCAACAAAAGATATTAATATGAGGCAGTAAACAGAAACAGAGCATATGAAAAATATTTTTTTACCTAAAGTAAGCATTGGTGTACCGATATATAATGAATCGGAAAATATTGAAGAACTTATAGAGAGCATTCTAGCCCAGGTAGATATAGATGTCAGCGAAGTTATTTTTATCGCGAGTGGCTGTACTGATGATTCTGTAAAAAAGGTTAAGTCTTACGTGAAAGAAAATCCACATTTTGTTTTGATTGAGGAAGCAAGGCGTAACGGCAAAGCAACGGCAATAAATCTCTTTCTAGCGAGGGCAAGTGGTGATATCCGTGTTATCCTTAGCTCTGATATTGTATTGGATAAGAATTGTTTATCTTACTTGATAGGGCCTTTTCAGCAGGAAGATATCGGAATGACAGGCGCTCATGCTGTGCCCGTATCTAACAGCATCGGATTTGTATTTTCACTAAATAGAGTTCTTTGGGGGATTAATAACCAGTTTAATAAGAAGAATCCCAAATTAGGCGAAGCTGTCGCATTCAGAGCTACTATAGGCAAGATCCCCTGTGACACCGCTGTTGACGAGGCAAGTATAGAGGCTTTTTTTTCAGCAAGAAATTACAGGCTGTACTACGAAGAGAAGGCGCTAATATACAATATGTGTCCTATAACTCTAAGAGATCTTGTTTTTCAGAGGATAAGAATATTTTGCGGTCATCTCGATACAAAAACAAGATCAGGCTATGCGGTAGGCAGTATGGATTTAAAACTCGTCGGGAAGGCGACTTTTTCCTATGCGGCAAAGAACCCGCATTTACTTGTATCAATATTCTGTTTGTGTTTGCTTGAAGCGGTTAGCCGACTGGTTGCTTATTGCAAATACTGTTTTTATAAAGAAATACCGCCATTTATTTGGCCGACATATAAAAAGGGCTAAGCTGGTTATTATGAAAATTGTCCTTATAAATCCACCTACCAGTTTTTCCCATAGTCCCGAACTTTTGATTTCATACCCTCTTGGGTTGATGTATATAGCGGCTACTCTGGAGGAAAAAGGGATAGCAGTTAAGATAATCGACTTTGTAAACGATCACAATATTAGTCGAGCGAAGAAGACAATTGCGGAAAATAAGGGTGACATTTTTGGTATAAGTATGCTGTCGGATAATCGTTCTGTCGCATTTAGCATAATTAGTATGATTAAAGAGATTCATAAAGATGCCAGAATTGTTTTAGGCGGTATTCATCCCACATTATTCTATAAACAAATCCTGAATACGATAGATGTGGATGCGATATTTTTAGGAGAGAGCGAGCAATCATTCTTAAAGTACGTTTTGAACCACAAATCGAGCGCGAGTGAGTTAAAGAACATACCAGGTATAGCCTTTAGGGATAAGAGCGGTAAAGTTGTATCAACAGAACGTGTATGGGTAGACCAAATAGATGAGATCGCAAAGCCTGCTTTTCACCTTATAAAATTAGATAAATACAAGAATAGGTTGAATGAGATAGATTTTCACATGTTGACATCTAGAGGATGCCCTTTTAAATGTAATTTTTGTAGTATCTCATCCGTTTATAAAGGGCACTATAGGGTTCATAGCGTTTCCCGTGTCATAGAAGAGATGATGATAATACAGAGCTTTAAAAAGCAAGGACGCGTTATGTTCCATGATGATTTTTTTGCCGTAGATACCGACAGGACAAGAGAGTTATGCAAAAGTATAATCAAAAAAAAGATTATCTTAAAATGGACTGCCCGTTTTCGTGTCGATAGGGTAGATTCCGCTACATTGAGACTTATGAAAGAGAGCGGCTGTGAGGCGATATTCTTTGGCATTGAAACAGGGAGCCCGAAGATCCTTGAGGCCATGAACAAACAGTTTTCCTTCGAGGACGTAAAAAGAGCGTTTGCATTGACAAAAGAGTCAGGCATAAAAACTATTTGCAATATAATGTTAGGGTATCCAGGCGAGGATAAGGATACCCTGCGTGAAACAAGAGATCTATTATCAATTATTAAGCCTGATAAGGTATATTTTCACCCTGTAGTAATTCTTCCTGGTACCGTGTTGTATAATCAGTGTGTAGAGAAAGGGCTGATTGACGACTCGTTTTGGATAGATCCTAAAAACAAGGTGCCACTTTATGATGCAGGTGTCGGCCATATTCGCATTTACTGGAATGTATTCAAGATGAGAGTGCTATTAGGAGATAGCTTTACTGCAAAAATTGCTATTATATGTAAAGTATTTTTTAGGGAAGCAGCATTGCTATACATGAAGCTGTTTTGCGAAAAAGGAAAATAAGATTATGAAAAGAAAAAAAATGATAATTATCATCGGGATTTTTATGGGAGCATTGGCTTTACGCATTTATGGTATTGCCATGCATGATCTGTGGTTTGATGAATTGATTAGCAATTTTTATTCCTATGAGAGCATTAGGGGTTTTGCTGAATTGAGCGGAGAATCCTTAGCTAATTATTTTGTAAAGCGTCTCGCGCATGATCCGTCCTCAGCATTTTATTACTTAGTGACTTACTTATATAGTTTCTTGTTTGGTTCTGGACAAATGCTAAGATTTCTATCAGTTGTATTTAGCATGCTTGCTCTTGGAGTGTTTTATAAATTATCACGCCTTTTTTTTGATAGGAGGGTCTCTATCTATGCCCTCTTAATTATGGCATTAAGCCCTATGCAGATATGGTATGCCCAAGAGGCAAGGGTATACTCTATGGCCGTTTTTTTAGTTCTCCTAACTGTATATTGTTATTTGCGTGCGTTAAAGACAGAAAGGGTGATTTATTTAATCTTGTTTGGGCTATCATGCATAAGCGCTTGTTGCGCAAGCTATTTTTCCATGTTTTTGCTACTGCCTTTTGTGATTATGTTTATTTGGGACAAACATGGAAAGAATAAGATAAAGTGGGCATTAATAACATTCTTGATTTTTCTCTCAATGATCCCACTATTTTTTATCTTAGCAAGTCATTTAAGTCTTGTCAGAAGCAGTTTTTGGTTGCCGATACCATCGCTGCGAATAGTGTTGAATACATGTGTTGTTTTTGTTCTTGGATATTCATCTAGCATGTGGCAGATTTATACAGCGCCAACAATATTTGTTGGCCTGTATATCTATGGGATGTATTCTTATTTCAGGAGTAATCAAAAAAACGCGGTTATTTTATTTTTGTTCTTTTTATCGCCCATAGCCCTAACATACCTTATCTCCATATATGTTATCCCGGTTTATCTGGATAGACAACTTTTTATATACAGCCCTTTTTATTATCTTTTAATAGCTAAAGGGGTATTGAGTATTAAACGTAAGTTATTTAGAATAACTGCCATGACCCTGGTTATGGCTTATATAGGGTTTTCTCTTATCAATTATTATCACGGGTTTATGCTCCCGCCGCCTAAAAATAAAAAAAGTTTTTATATAGGAATGCACGCTAAAAAGGATTATGCAACCTTAATGCATTCTATAAGAACAAACATGGAGGATGACGATGCTATTCTTGCAACAGATATACAATCTTATATTATCGCACTCTCTTGTTTTGAGAGTGATATCATACAAAATAAACCCGTCTGCGTAGGCTATTTTTTCTACCCGTACGCAATGAAATGCTGTTTAGGTACAAGATCGATGGTAAAGTCCTTAGGTATAAACGAGTTAAATTTTAAAACAAGGCAGTTATATGGGTGGTGGCTTGGAAAAGGGGAGAGGCAAATAGGTGAAATGTGGCTAAAAGAAAGCGGTTTAAAGCGAGTGTGGCTGGTCTCTTCTTGCTGGCATTTAAAAGGCGCCTTGCCCAGGAACTCCATAGATGTTAGGCGTTATATGTCCGGTCATTACAAAAATATATTATCAATGGAAAAAGACGGTGTTTATGTAGATCTTTTTGAGATTGCTCCCGAGTGATTGTTCTATAGCTTAGTAAAAATGATAAAAAAATTACTGAATAAGAGTATTTTTGGATTTAAGAACTGTTTAGGCAGGGAATATATGAAATGACAGGTTTGCTTTGGATAGATTAGCGCGAAAATTTTATGATTTAGCAATAAAAGAGGGCGAGGGGCTTGGCACTGTTTATGAGTATTTGGTAAAATACAAGTTGCTTAACAAGATTCTGCCTAAAGGTAGAAATCATAAGGTATTAGTTGCCGGACTACCGGAGAAATATGGATACAGTTCTGATTTTTTCTCTTTTTGCGAGGAGCGGGACTTGGATTATGAAATTATTGATGAACGAACTGACAGGATAGATAGGTTCAAGCAGATTTTTAAAAAAACATATAGCAGTAAGGTGTCCGCGCAGTCGTGTAATTTGTGTGTATTAGACGATATCTATTCGCAACGGCATTTTGATTTGGCCTTGTCCTGCGAAGTGCTTCAGCGCCTTTCGTTGGATAATCAGATTCGATATATAAGATCCTTAAAAAAAATAGCCAAAAAGGTCATCCTGTTTGTTCCCAATGGCGATAGCAACGGGCACCAGAGTCACTCAGGATTAAATACAGTTACAATGGGGGCGATAATTAAACAGTTAGATATCGCGGATAGCGGTAAGCATTACGATACAGGTTATATAGATATGCCTCCATGGCCACCCGGCGCGAAAGGTAGCCCCCTTAAAAGTGATATAGGCAGGGCTATCTGCAATATTTCATTAAATATCCTGCAGGTAATTTCCGCTCTTGAACCATTTTATCCGCAGTTTTTTAAGCTGAAATATGCTCATTTAATCTATATAGTTTGGTGAGTTATGCATCGGGAGTATTATCAAAGTAGGACTTAGAATGAATATTTTAATCACCGGAGCCACAGGTTTTATCGGAAGCCATTTAACGAAGGCTTTATTAAAAGCTGATTTGAATGTTAAGGTAAGCGCGCTTGTCAGGGGCTTAAGCGATATAACAACCCTTCAATCTTTAGGTAACATTAATTATTTATATGGTGATTTACAGGATAGGGATTCTTTAAAAGAATCCATTAAAGACATAGACATAGTTTTTCATATCGCGGGAATTTTAGGTAAGCATGGTGTGCCAGATGCTGATTATTATGCTATTAATACAGAAGGTACCAGGAATCTTCTTGAGGCATGTGTGAAAAATGGACAGATAAGGCAGTTTATATATTTAAGTAGTGCGGGCGTACTCGGGCCCAACGTGGAAAATGCGGATGAAGCTTACCCGTTTAATCCGTCAAATATTTATGAAATAACCAAGGCTGAGGCAGAGAAGATAGCATCTTATTATTACAATAAAATGAAGGTCCCTGTTACTGTATTAAGGCCGGAGTTTCTTTATGGTCCCGGCGACATGCACTTACTCGGATTGTTCAAAGCTATTAAAAAGAGAATGTTTTTTCTTATAGATGGCGGACAGAGTTTCTTGCATCCAACCTATATAGAAGATATAATACAAGCATTGCTAACATGCTGTGGAAATACAGCTACAATAGGTGAAACATATTTGATAGCCGGTGAAAGAAGTATTACGGTAAAAGAGTTTACAGGGCTCATAGCTAAGTATTTGGGTGTTAAACGTATCAATAGGTCGCTATCTGCAAAGACTGCGGCACTTATTGCACGGGTTTTTGAATTTTCATTACCCATTTTAAATATAGATCCGCCTCTTACGTTGTCACGAGTCAAGTTTTTTGCTGAAAGCAGAAGCTATGACACTTCGAAAGCAAAAAAAAGCCTCGGCCTTAAGCCATTTATGCTGGAAGAAGGCATAAAAAGAACAATAGAGTGGTATAAGGACAGAGGATATTTATAAACAGAAACTACCTGTATGCATTTATCAATAAATAACTTTTTAAAATTAAGTTTCTATTGGGTATTTAACTGCCTTTTAAGACTGCCATTTAGCTTTCATGTAATGCCGTTAAATCTGACTCTGTCAATAACCAATAGATGTGTTGCAAGGTGCAAAACATGCAATATATGGAGGACGTATTTAGATAGCCCGGACCTGATAAAGAAAGAGCTTACTGCTGATGAGTGGGCAAAGATACTTAAATCTATTGGAGTCTCTCCCGCATGGATTACCATAAGCGGAGGAAACCAATTCTTAAGAGATGATTTAGTTCTCATAATAAAGCACACGGTAGAATATTGCAGGCCTTCTATAATCAATATCCCGGTGAGTGGGGTAATTCCGGAGGTGATTTGCCAAAAGACAGAAGAGATACTTCGGGTATGTAAGATGAAGAATGTTAAGTTAATAATTAATATATCGCTTGATGGCTTGAATGAAAAACAGGATTATATGCGTGGCCTTAAAGGAGATTTTATAAAAACGCTTGTGACTTATAAGCAACTTAAAGGGTTAAAGAAAAAATACCCTAATTTTTATTTAGGTATATATACAGTTGTTTCTGCATTTAATGTAAATGACATTCCGGAAATTTGTGACTTTGTGAAAAAAGAGCTAAATCCGGATACCTATGCGATAGAGATAGCGGAACAGCGAAAGGAGCTGATAAACCTTTCCGATGTTATTAATCCACCGGATGAGGCCTATAGGGAAGCTGTTAGTTATTACTTAAAGAGATTTAAGAAGAAGAGCAAAGGCATTCTATATTTAAAGCAATTGATGCGGGAAAGATATTATTACTTAATTGACAAGGAAAAGAGGATCCCCTGCCGCGCAGGCATAGTCTCCGCCCAGATATCACCTTACGGTGACATATGGCCGTGCTGTACCAGGGCAGAGGTTATGGGCAATCTCAAAGAGGCAGGATATAATTTTAAGAAAATATGGTTTAGCAGAAAAGCGGATGTTATAAGAAAAGAGATAGCAACAAAACAGTGTTCCTGTACGCATTGTAACCCGTATTATACTAATATATTATTTCACCCTAGAAGCCTCATGGGGTTGTGCATAGATTTTTTAAGATGCAGCATGGTGTTTTGATTATAAATATTAACATAAGTCGTTAAAAGAGTAAATCGTATGGATAAAGACAATTTAATCTTATTGAAGGAAGAAACAGAAAGTTTATGCAATATCTGCTATAAAGAGATAAAGGCCTCGGTCTATGCAATTAATGGAAAAGTATTTTTGGAAAAAAAATGTCCTATTCATGGAAGCTTTAAATCAACAATAGAAACAGATATTGATTGTTACAAGAGGCTTGCGCATTTAAAGCATAGGTCGTTTGAGGATAAGAATTTTTGCGCACTGATTATACCCATAACTTATAAATGTAATTTAAACTGTGAGTTTTGCTTTTTACCGCACCGGGACAAGAAAGATCTAAATCTAGAGCAGATAAAAAAAATAATCTCTGATTTTAAAGGGCCTCATATAGGTCTTTCAGGTGGAGAACCTACGTTATGTGCATATTTGCCTGAGATTATCCAGCATGTGCGAGCGAAGAATAAAAAATCGATATTAGTTACTAACGGATTACGGCTAGCCGATATCGGCTATGTCAAAGCGCTTAAGAGGGTAGGTCTTGATTGTGTTGAGCTTTCCTTAGATGGGCTTGATTCGGGAGTTTATAAATCGTTAAAGCATCCAGAACGCGTTCTTAGAGATAAGATGGCTGCTGTAAGGAACTTAGAAAAAGAAAACATACCTATTACCTTGTCAATAACCATATATAAAGGTACTAATGAAGCGGAGCTAAAGAAGATATTTTATTTTGCAGCTAAGAGTGATGCGGTATTTAGGCTAAAGATTAGAACTTCAGTAAAAATAGGTAAATTTAATCAAAGCATAGAGAGCTATTCTATGTCTGAGTTATTAAAAATGTTTTCGCATGCGGTAAATATAGCGCCTAAAGATTTGTTAAGTAATTATTTATCCCCATCATCTTATTTTTATCCTTATGGGGCATCGCTAAAAATCTATTATCTTATTAAGAAAGGAAGAATTGTATTTATGCCTTTGCTTACAAGGCTGGTAATCGGTTTCCACCACCTTTTATTTATTTTAATCTTGCGCTTTGGTTCTAAAAAAATATTATCTGCTGCATATAAAATAAGGCGAAGGAAGATGCGCTTTGTCAAGTGTCTGCATCTTCGTATAATCTGCTGGCCAACCGTAGAGACTATAGATTTAGGTGAACTTAAGGCAGGCATCGCACATGTTTATGACAAAGAGGTGCTCGGCTTTTGCCATGCTGTAATACTTAACCGTAAATTGTAAGAGTTGCCTTATTGTTATGATGCAATTATGTTTCTAAGAAATGTGATTAAACGCTGTCTTGGGGGTAAAGTAAAAATGATTTTTAGGTATTTAGGCATATATGGTTTTTTATTAAAATTATTTACAGGTACGGAGTGTGTCGATGGCTAATATAAGATTATATTATCAAAAAAGTGATTACGGTAGGCAAAGAGTTTATGATCAAAGTAATGCTATCTTGTCTTATCAGAAGAAAATTATCACGGACTTTATAGCAAGTTCAGAAAATAACATTTTAGATGTTGGTTGTGGCTGTGCCCCGATTAGTTCCCTGCTCACCAAGCGTAACAAAATTGTAGGTATTGATTTATCCGAATCAGCTTTGCACGAAGCGTCTCAAAATGGCGTCAGCTGTATTGCCGCGTCCATTGAAGACAGGCTTCCCTTTAAGGATAAAAATTTTGATTTTGTTTTATTGACAGAAGTGTTAGAGCACATTTTTGATCCCATCTCTTTATTAAAAGAGATTCACCGCGTCTTAAAAGATGGAGGCGTTGTTGTATGTTCGGTGCCAAATACATCTTTCATTTTGAATAGATTCGTTTTTTTATTTACAGGTCTTATTAATGATTGTACTGCCCAGGATAGGCTTGTAGATAATATATCAAATATTAGCGAACATATCCGCATAATTCCCCCAAAACTACTTAAGCGATTATTGGCTGACTCAGGTTTTTCTGTATCAAAAATAGATTATTGGTTTCCTGATCGTTTTGTAAAGATGCCATTTCGCAGGTTAAATTTTCTTGCTAGTATAATAAAAGGTTTAAGGTTGCATAAAGTGTTTCCTGACCTCATCGCTCTTAATGCTTGTATGGCAGCTGTGAAAATTACATGATTTATCATGCCGTGTATAGTTGCTACTTTGGATATGGCGAAATATGAAAAAGAGAAAATTGCTATGAATAGTATTATAGAACAGACCGATAGCATTTGCCCTGTATGCAAGAAAAATATTAAGGCAGATATAATCGATGAAAATAACTCAGCCTATATGGTTAAAGAATGTCAGAAGCACGGGGCCTTTAAAAGCATTATTGCGAAATACTCCTGGTATTACAAGGGTCTGAGCTCCCTTTATGACACTCTTTTTCCCAAAGGGCACTTGCTGAGTAAGGATACTTTTCGCAATGTAACTATTCATCCGACTTCAAAATGCAATCTGAGCTGTTCTATATGCTATGCTGACTCTCTAGATAAAATATTTGAGGAACCATTATTAAGTGATATTGAGAAGACGATCAAAACAATTAAAGGCAGAAAGATTATCTCAGTGTTGGGTGGTGAGCCGACAATGCGAAGAGATATTTATCAGATTATAAAGCTTTTTCACAAGGCTGGACACTATGTGGAGATTTTTACAAATGGAGTTAAGTTAAAGGATCTTGATTATTTAAGAAAGCTCAAAAAGACCGGTGTAAACATAGTGCATCTGAACATAAGCAGCTTGTCCGATGATTCAGTCTATGAAAAAATGGGTATGGGCAAAGGCCTGCTGGAAGATAGATTAGAGGTGCTGTCAAATTTAAAAAAGCTTAAGCTAAACACTGGCATAATAGATGTTGTTATCAAGGGTTCGACTGAAAAATATATTAATGAGATTGTGACATTCAGCAGAAAAAATAGGTTTATCCACGAGTTAAGCATAAGGGGATATTCTCATATTGGAAAGCTAGGGCTTACCAGGGGCAATGAGCTTACAATGGATGAGCTAGTAGAGACATTTGCTAGGCAGGCAAAAGGTCTTGTAACGCTAGAGGAATTCTATATGTTTCAGAGAATTATATATATCTTGCGTTATATTTTTGACAACAGGTCTCAGTGCTATGTAAATCAGCATATTTTGATTCCAAGGCATGGAAAAAAGATACGCGATATTCTTCCGCCGAACAGGATGAACAAATATATAAATTTATTTGAGAATATGGTCAAGGGCAATCCATTGAAAGCTAAGATATATTTTTTAAGCAAACTTATGCCAAGAATGGCCTTGTTCGGCAAGAGATTATCCTTGCAAAATATGCTTTCAGGTAAAATGCCTTACTTGTCAAGCCGTTACTATATCCCTTTGGAATTTTGCATGTTTTATACTCCTTACACTCTTGATTTAAATAGAGCTAAAAAAAGATGCAGCAGCGCTTGGTGGCATAGCTATGCAGAGGGTAAATACGACGGTTATTGTAAAATCCTGGCATCTACAAGTGATGTAAATATTCAGGGTAAAGGCTAATATAAAATTAATGAATATACTGTTTGTTGTTAAAGATATAAATCTGGAACACTTGGGCATTATGCATATTTCAAGTTTCCTGAAAGATAGGGGGCACCGTGTCGAAGCTATCGCGGCGAATTATAGTGATATTAAAAAAAAGATAAAGTCCGGTAGTTTTAAAGTTATAGCTTATAGCGTGTCTACTCTGCTACTGGATTTTTATATTTCTTTAAATGCCAGGATTAAGAATGAGTTTGATGTCTTCTCAATCTTCGGTGGCCCACATCCCACCCTGATCCCTGAAATAATATACAATAATAGTCATATTGATTGTATATGCAGAGGCGAAGGTGAACTGGTGATGTTGGAACTTGCAGAAAAGATGAGTCGCAATGAACCAATTTTTAATATAAAGAATTTATGGGTCAAAGAAAACAACCGTGTTTTCAAAAATCCCTTAAGGCCCCTTATACAGGATTTAGACAGTTTACCGTTTCCGGATAGGCAGCTTTTTACTGATACGGGTATTTCGGACCAGGGGAAGATTAATGTTATAACAAGTAGAGGATGCCAATATGAGTGCAGTTATTGCGCTCAACCTGCTTATAATAGGTTATATAGTGATAGCGAACGAAGAGTAAGAAGAAGAAGCCCGCAAGATGTGATTAATGAGATAATGGAGGTAAAAAAAGTAATACGCCCGACTTTTATCAAATTCGAGGACGATTTGTTTATCTCATCCTTCAAATGGATAGATGAGTTTTGCAGATTATACAGGCAGGATGTTAATGTGCCTTTCTTCTGCTATGTACGCCCAGAACATGTAACCAGCAAAATTGTTAAAATATTGAAAAAAGCCGGTTGTCACACTATGTCAATGGGAATTGAGACAGCGGACGGCTATTTAAGAACCACTGTCTTAAAGCGCACAACTTCTAAGGATGACATTGTAGCGGCCGCGCACACAATAAAAAGAGAAGGCCTCGTGCTGGAAGGCCTTAATATGGTAGGTATACCTAGAGGTTCTCTAGAATCAGACATAGAAACACTTAAACTAAATATACAATGCAACGTGGATTACAGTAATACAAAATTATTTATGCCGTATCCCGGGACAGCTATCTATGATTTTGTTTGCCAGCAAGGCCTGTTGGCCGATACGCCATTTTTTTCATTTTGGACTTCATCGTTAAAGTTTAGTACAGCAAGAGAGAAACGCGCAACAGAGAATCTTCATAAATTGTTTGCGCTTACCGTAGGATTTCCTTTTTTGCTCCCAATCGTTAAAAAAGTAATATATTTTCCGCTTGGCCGTTTGTATATTATGATAAATCTTGCATGGGAAGGCTGCGTTGCTTTTTTTAGATTATACCCGACAGGCAGAAGAGGTGTTTGCAGAGGAGTCGTCAAATACATGAGTATTTTTAAAAATAATGTAGCTTAATAGTGCTTCTGAAAAGAAAAAGTGATATGGTGGCTTAGCGTAATCATGATGGGGGCAAGGTTGCTTATAAACAGTTTTAAGCGAGAAACAAGCAAAAAACGCAAAAACAAAAATTTTGAATAAATTTTAACTTTTTTCTTGACAAACTTGCAGTATTATAGTAAATTATGCAAGTAGCGAACAAAGGAGTAGATGACTTGGACTGCAAGGTAAAAGTAACTTCCCCTTGCAGTTTTTTGTTTCTACCATACAGCTATAATCTTATAAAGAAGGAGGTACACGAACAATGGCAAAAGGAACAGTAAAGTGGTTCAATAACAGCAAAGGTTATGGATTTATTACGCCTGAATCAGGTAATGATGTATTCGTACATCATAGCGCAATTCAGGGTGATGGTTATAAGTCTTTAGACGAAGGTCAATCAGTTGAGTTTGACATCGAGCAGGGCCCTAAAGGCGAACAGGCCGTAAATGTAGTAAAGCTTTAAATCTAGTCTGAGAAAAAGGCCCGGTATTATTACCGGGCCTTTTTTTTGTGATTTTCGAGAGGATTTTATGTTAAAAGATATAGCAGAGCAATTTAACGCGCTTGAGATTTGCGAGAGCCGTTCTCTTACGGACAAATATTGCGAGCTTGTTTTTTATAGCAGGGATATGGACCAATGGCATAAAATATGTACAGGCATCTTTGACGAAGCGAAAAAACCTGCGGGAGTAAAACCCACTAAAGAGGACCTATCTTTGGCGGAAAAGTATGGCGGCATATTTACTGACCAGGTATTATACAAGAAGGATTTTGACGATTCGATGATAATAGCGATGTTTTGGCCCTGGCAGGATACAACTCATATTACATTGAAAATAGCCGTTCTGGATAAGTAGCCTACATTATTTTATTTATTTTTTTTGTTTAAAGTTGTATAATCTATCCAACTATGAAACCTATAAAAGACCACAGAGATTATAAGCGTAGAGAATTTTGCAAAGATGTAAGCTGTGATATACAGCTGGATCTTGACGCGCAGGAGCCGGGCTCTGAAGGGTATGAACGGATAAGGCAGATATGTAAAGAGAGGTGCAAGTACACTACGTACCAATTTCACCATTGGTTAATTGAAAAAGGTTTTTTAATAATAAAGCCAGAAGCTTAATAATCATTCAAGCAAAATCAAGGAGGTATATTCTAATGGATTGGGGAATCAAAAATCGTTTAAGCCAGCTTATTCAGCCTGATGGGCGCTGTTTCTTCATGCCTATAGACCATGGATATTTTCAAGGCCCTACCCGCTGCCTAGAAAAACCGGGTGAGACCATAAAGCCGCTTCTTTCCTTTTGCGACGCTCTTTTCGTTACGCGCGGAGTGCTGCGTTCATGCATTGACGCTGTAGGCAGCAAGCCTATAATATTACGTGTATCAGGCGGTACCAGCATGGCAGGGAAAGACTTATCCAATGAAGGTATCACCACCTCTATACAGGAGATCATCCGCCTTAATGCCACTGCTGTTGGCATTTCAGTATTTGTAGGAAGCGATTATGAACGTCAAACCTTGCTTAATCTTTCAAAGGTTGTTAATGAATGTGAAGATTACGGCATCCCTGTAATGGCTGTAACAGCTGTGGGAAAAGAGGTGGAGAAAAGAGAGGCGCGTTACCTTGCCTTGAGTTGTCGTATAGCTGCCGAATTAGGGGCAAGGGTTGTAAAGACCTATTGGTGTGAAAAGGATTTTGATAAGGTTGTTCAAGGTTGCCCTGTCCCGGTTGTTATTGCAGGCGGGCCAAAGTGCAATTCAGAACTTGAGGTATTAGAGTTTGTCCATGATGGTATGCAGAAAGGGGCAATCGGCATCAATCTTGGAAGAAATGTTTGGCAGGGCAAACATCCCGTGGCCATGACTCGGGCACTTCACGCGGTTATCCATAAAAATATGACTGTTAAAGAGGCCTATGGGTTATTCAACAATGTAAAGAATGATAAAGAGATATGCGTGTAGTAAAATATTATAATAATAGCGATCTACGACTAGAAGAGCTGCCTGTACCGAGCATTGAGCCGGGTGAAATATTAGTAGAGGTTTTGGCTAGCGGTATATGTGGGACAGATGCCATGGAGTGGTATCGGGTCAAAAAAGCTCCCCGCATACTAGGACATGAGATAGCAGGCGTAATCTCTGAGTCCAAGACAGATAGATATAAAACCGGTCAGAGGGTCTTTGTAAGCCATCATGTACCATGTAACAAGTGCAGATATTGTTTGGCAGGTAACCATACAGCGTGTGATATACTGCATAATGGTAATTATATTCCCGGTGGATACAGCGAGTTTATAAGGGTGCCAAAGATAAATGTTGATTTTGGCGTTTATCCGTTACCTGAAGAGGTCTCTTATCATGAAGGTACGATGATTGAGCCTTTAGCGTGTGTGGTAAGGGCCCAGCGCGTACTTAATATAGCCAGGGACCAGGTTGTTCTGGTCTTAGGCAGCGGTGTATCCGGGCTTTTAAATATACAGATGGCTAAGTTAAAAGGGGCCAAGGTTATCGCTACGGATATAAATAAATACAGGCTATCAAAAGCAAAAGAATTTGGCGCGGATGAGGTTGTTGTCGCGAGTGATGTTTTAGATGTCAAGGCAGATAGAATAATAATTTGTACAGGCGCTTATCCCGCGGTGGAACAGGCATTTAAGTGTGTAGATAAAAGCGGTAAAATACTTTTATTCGCTATCCCGGATAAAGATATTATGATTCCAACAGTTGATTTCTGGAGAAATGAAATAACAGTTACAACTTCTTATGGGGCCGCGCCTGTTGATCTGGAAGAAGCACTGGATCTTATAAAGAACAGAAAGATAGATGTTAAGAGCCTTATAACTCACGTACTTCCTTTGGAGGAGGCGAAAGAAGGTTTTAGGCTCGTTGCAGATGCTAGAGAATCGCTAAAGGTTGTTTTGGAGCCAAGGCATAAAAAAAGCGCATAAAATAGATTCTCGTATTTTTTCTAAAGAAAAAGTTACCTCAATATAATATCGGAGCAAAACCATGTTAAGCCGACTGCTAATTTTTTCAGCAATAGCTATATTTTTATTTGTATCAGCATCTTTTGCTGGTATGAATGTGTTCAGTGAAGATTTATTCGCGGGTGTTGTACCCCCACCGAGATTATTAGAGCCTTGCGGGGAGACAGCGGATATTTCCGGAAAAAAAGAACTGATATTTAAATGGAGTCCCCACGAAGGGGATATCTCGCAGAGAAAATATTATGATTTCAGGCTTTATGAGGGGTATAAATCACTGGGTCCCTACCTGATCCTTAAAAAAGAAGTTTCGCCTAATAAACATCAGATTGGAGTCGAATCCTCCCTTTTAAAGGTAGGAGCTATATATACATGGACACTAAGGCAGAAGTATCGTTCAGGCAAGAGCAGGCGCAGTACGAATTCATTCAAGGTAATTAAAAAATAGATATTTTTATAAAGTAATTATTTCGTGTTCAATATTATAAGGATCGCAACGCATGACTGAAGAAAAGATAGATACAGCCGCGTATATGGCCCCTGGCGACAAAGCAAAAATTATTAAGGTTTCAGGAGCATCTAACGTGCGTAAGAAGCTACTTGATATGGGTATAATGCCAGGGGTTGTTATAGAAATGATAAGGCCCGCTCCGCTCGGCGATCCCGTGCAGATAAAGATAAAAGGGTACCATCTGTCATTAAGAAAAACAGAAGCATCGCGTATAGTAATAAAAAAGCAGAGACAAAAAGAATGAGACTTTCAGACGCAAGGCCGCATACGAGACTTATTTTATCCGAGATAGAAGGCGGTGAGCGCCTGGAGAAAAAACTAACAGATATGGGCCTTATTCCCGGTGAGCAGATCAGCAAGCTCGAGTCATCAGGCAAAGGGCCTGTTATGCTTCTTGTAAAGGGAGCTAAGATAGTGATAGGCCGCGGCATGGCTGACAAGATTATTGTAAAGGAGAAGATTATTAAAAAGAATATAACAATCGCTCTGGTCGGAAATCCTAATTCAGGCAAGACCTCCATTTTTAATAACCTTACAGGAACGAGACAGCATGTAGGTAACTATCCGGGGGTTACTGTGGAGAAGAAGGAAGGTTCTCTACAGTATGGTGATTACACAATGCGGATTATAGATCTGCCCGGGGTTTACAGTCTTACGGCATATTCTTTAGATGAGGTAGTTGCTCGTAATTTTATATTAGAGTCAAAGCCGGACCTGATAGTAGATGTGGTGGATTCATCAAATCTGGAACGTAACCTTTATCTCGCGACTCAGCTTATGGAGCTTGGAACACCGCTTGTGCTTGCTTTCAATATGAGTGATATCGCGAAAGCAGCGGGACAACATATCGATGAAGACACTTTTTCGAAGCTAGTCGGCATAAAGATAGTTCCGACTGTCGGCACTAAAAATAAAGGCACTACGCAGCTTCTTAAGACAATAGTTGAAACCTATCAACGAAAAGAACAGATTAAAAAAATCTCTATCAACTATGGCAAGGAGATAGAAGATGAGCTCTCAAAGCTCTCCTGTAGTTTAAAAGATACTCAGTCCCTGACAAAGCAATATCCGATTCGCTGGCTCGCTATTAAGCTGATCGAAGGCGATAAGGATATGTTGGATTTTGTAAAGACCAAGGTCGGCACAAGCGAGATACTCAAACAGTCAACCCTAAGCCGTAATCATATAAAGAGTATATTCGCGGATGATCCGGAGACTATCATAGCGGATAGGCGCTACGGTTTTATAAATGGCATGCTACACGAGGTTATTACAAATACTGCAGAGTCGCATCTGAAGGTATCAGATATGATAGATAGAGTCGTTGTCAACAGGATCGCCGGTATACCGATATTTCTTGGTATTATGTGGCTTATGTTTAAGGCTATATTTGTTTTGAGTGAAAGGCCCATGGAATGGATTGAATATGCCCAAACAATTGTGGCCGCTTTTATTTCGGGGTTTTTGCCGGAAGGTAGTTTTATCCAGGGGCTTATAGTGGACGGTATGATAGGTGGGGTAGGGAGCGTGCTTGTCTTTGTTCCGATTATATTTATGCTTTTTCTTTGTATGTCTATATTGGAAGACTCAGGGTATATGGCAAGAATAGCCTTTATAGTCGATAAGTTCATGCATAAAATAGGTTTACATGGCAGAAGTTTTATACCTATGCTCTTAGGCTTTGGGTGTAACGTGCCTGCTATAATGGCAACAAGGGTGATAGAATCTAAAAAGGACAGGCTTACTACAATATTGATAAACCCTTTTATGAGCTGTGGCGCTAAACTTCCGATATATACCCTGCTTATAGGGGCTTTTTTTAGTAAAAGCATTTCAGGCAATGTGCTATTTTCATTATATCTGCTTGGATTTGTAATGGCTGTTCTTATGGCGAAGCTCTTGAGAAAGTTTGTATTTATAGGTGAAAGCGCGCCTTTTGTTATGGAGCTTCCACCGTATCGTATGCCCACAATAAGAGGCCTTTTTACGCATATGTGGGAAAGAGGCTGGTTGTATATAAAAAAAGCAGGGACAGTTATATTGCTCGGGTGCATTTTAATCTGGTCATTAAGCGCTCTTCCGCTTCACGCGCAAGGAGACCTCAGCAAGAGCTATATAGCCAGGGTAGGTAGATTTATAGAGCCTGTTATAAAGCCTCTTGGCTTTGATTGGAAGATCGGTACCGCGCTCATATCTGGTATAGTCGCGAAAGAGATAGTAGTGGGCACGTTAGGCGTATTGTATGGCGCGGAAGAGGGCGAGGATAATCGCCCCACAAGTCTGCGTAACGCGTTAAGAGAGGATAGATATCCTGACGGAAGAAGGGTATTTACTCCGCTAATAGCATACGCTCTTATGGTATTCGTGTTGTTATATATACCCTGTCTTAGCACAGCGGCGGTTATAAGAAAAGAATCAGGCTCATGGGGTTGGATGTTTTTTAGTATAAGCTACTCAACGTTTTTAGCGTGGTTAGCCGCGTTTATAGTGTATCAGGGCGGCAGGTTGTTAGGGTTTTAGTATTGTTATATGTTAATCTTAAGGAAGGAGAATAATAAAATGGCTCGTTTAAAGAGATGTCTGATTATTATTGCCTTACTTTTTTCTTTTTTACCGATCGAGGAACTTACCTGATTCCAAAAGAACGGAGATCAGGGAAGAGTATTTTGATTTTTATAAGTTGAACAGAGATAAATACAGCATAGCAAAAGGTGCTAAGATTTTAGATATTTATTACGACTCAGCTTATGACAAGATAAAAGATAGCGATGCTATGAGTCGCAAGGCAGATGCTTATTTTGAGGATCCTACTCTTTTGGTATTCGGCAGCATTGTAAGCGAAAAAACAAGAGATTGGGGCATTAAGCAGCTAGAAGTATGACAATAAGTAGTATGCTTTAGATGAAAATAACCAGGGAAAATTGAGTATTGTTCTGTTGCCTCTGGTTTTTTTCTTTTGTGTTGTTTTGAAACCGATTTTTTGCTATAATCCTAAAATCAGAATTAATTAAATAAGGTAGTGGATTATACATATAGTGCGCCTGTAG
>Ga0208648_1001338_pt1 | contig 20535 bp, 17 predicted proteins | sample AntAceMetag02UKL_FD_184772 | JGI IMG/M metagenome (GOLD analysis project Ga0208648, IMG submission 184772) | Saline lake microbial communities from Ace Lake, Antarctica - Antarctic Ace Lake Metagenome 02UKL (SPAdes) (version 2) | ecosystem: Environmental > Aquatic > Non-marine Saline and...
AATGGCCGTAGCAAAACAAAAACAAAAACGAAGATGCAAGCCAAAACACCGGAAGCGGTTAAAAAAAGGACATGCAACTTTCTAACCGGACGCTACTGAAAAAAACTAAGGTAAACGTTAAAAAACTGTTATATTACATTATCAGTTGCAGGGACATGTAATGGATCCTGTGGTATAGCATACCATGAAGCTTCAACCTGGGTAAACCAGATTCTATAAATTATTAGCTCTTCGTCATCTTATGTCAAAAATTCGTGTCCTCCCTGAACAACTTGCCAACCGCATTGCCGCGGGTGAAGTCGTAGAACGTCCGGCCTCAGTTGTTAAAGAACTCATCGAAAACAGCCTGGATGCCGGAGCCACTAGAATCGAGATTGAAATTGAAGGCGGCGGTACACGTCTGATCCGGATCATTGACAATGGTGACGGTATGGATGAGGACGATGTCCTGCTCTGCCTGGAACGCCACGGCACTTCAAAAATTATCACCGATGAAGATCTTGAGGCCATTAACTCCCTGGGCTTTCGCGGTGAGGCTATCCCTTCCATTTCTTCAGTTTCACGGATGACTATCACATCCAGGGAACACTCTGCAGATTTTGGCACCACGGCACTTCTCAACTATGGAAAACTCTATAAAATCCATGAAACCGGGTCTGCACGTGGAACCATCATTGAGATCAGAAATCTTTTCGGTAATACTCCTGCCCGAAGGAAATTTCTTCGTACCAAACGAACAGAACTCGGACATATTGATGAGGTTGTAAAAAACTACGCCCTTGCGGCACCTCAAGTTGCCTTTATCCTTCGTATCGACGGCAGACAGACACTGCATTTGGATCTGAACCAGGACCTGGCCCAGCGTCTTGGCACTGTCTTACACTACAATGGCTCTTTTATTGAGATAGACCACTCCGAACCCGGCAGTTCCCTGCCCCGCCTTCACGGTTTTCTGGTACCACCGGATTCTCCCCTGAAAGGGTCTGCCCGGATAAAACTGCTGGTCAACGGCAGATCGGTTAAGGACAGAATGCTCACCCACGGCGTTGCTGAGGGCTTACGTGGATTTCTTATGAAAGGCCATAACCCCGTAGGACTTCTCCATCTGTACCTTGACCCGACTGATGTTGATGTCAATGTCCATCCAACGAAGCAGGAAGTACGCTTCAGACGCAGTCGTGATATTCATCAACTCATCGTTCAGGCAATTCAACGGGGCATGCAGGGCTATCAGCAAACCCTGAAGAGTTCTTTTTTCACCCCTCCAACTGCTGTGGCACCACATCCGGAATCGTCAAATGAGGCAAAGCCATATACAGCGCCTCCTGCTGTGCGACATCAGACCTTTATCAGAACCGAAAACCGTATAAAAAGCCAGGTGGCGGAGAAAAAACCGACCATTACCACGGCCACCGCAGAACCACTCTCACACCTCAAAGATCAACACACCACAACACCACAGGAAACCAGGACTTCTGAAGGAACAGTTCTCCCACAACAGGACAACCAGGAACATGGTCTGAAGATCATAGGTCAGTACGACAGCCTCTATATTTTCTGTCAATCCAGCGATGGCTTGGTGGTGATTGACCAGCATGCAGCGCACGAACGTTTACTCTTTGAAAAGTTGAAAAAACAGTTTCTTAAGGGAAATATCACCCGTCAGACACTCCTCTTCCCAGAAACCGTTGAACTCTCGGTTACGGATACTGCCAAGGTCGAACAGTACGGCGATGAAATTGACCAGATGGGCTTTACGATACGGGAATTCGGTGGCAACTCCTATGTTATCTCTGCAGTCCCAGCCCTTGGGAACCATATTGCTCCCGCTGAACTCTTCCTCGATGTTCTGGAACAGTTTGGCAGCTCTTCTGAAAATCAACGTAAAGGCTCACTCCTTGAAGATATCCTTGCCTCAATGGCCTGCAAGGCCGCCGTAAAAGCAGGAGACGAGTTGGCGACAGAAGAGATGGAGGCACTCCTTGAGAATATGGCACGGGCCGATCTTTTTTCCCACTGTCCCCACGGCAGACCTGTACTGAAACAGTTCGCAGCAACGGAGATAAAAAAATGGTTTCACCGCTCCTGATGCCACAACTGCCGCTTAAGAGAACACTGTTCTTGCTCACCCTTATTGCTCTGTTTTGCTGTGCTTGTGCCAAACAACCTGTCAGCCGCTTAATGGAAACCACCGCCTATTGCGGCTGTTCAAAATGCTGTTCCTGGGAACGCGGTTCCTGGACTTACCTGAAACTGGACTTCTGGAACCGCTATGTAAGTGCAGGCAAAGGTGAAGGGAGAGATTACACAGGACAGACAGCCAACGGCTCCTACCCGGAAGAGCCTGATGTGGGATTTTTCTCCATGGATAGTGTCCAGAGGCCATGGATGATCCCAACCAGGTTGATTCTATTTCCCTGGTATTTCCTCCCGGAAGATGGCACCATTGCAGCGGACACTAAATATTATCCCTTTGGAACCCGAATGTATATCCCCGGATGGGGATGGGGCGTGGTGGAGGATCGCGGAGGAGCCATCAAGGGGCCCGACAGAATCGATCTCTACTTTAACTCCCACTCAGATGCTTTGCAGTGGGGACGACGTAAGCTTCATGTAACAATCGAGAAGCCATAAACATCCAACAGTACTTCCATAAAAACACAAAAAAAGATGACCACACAACATATAAAAATAATCGGAGGCGGACTTGCTGGATGCGAAGCTGCATGGCAGGTCGCACAGCAGGGAATTGCGGTTCATCTCTACGAAATGAAGCCGCAGAAGTTCAGTCCGGCCCATAGCTCGTCATCTCTTGCAGAACTCGTCTGCAGCAATTCTCTTCGCTCCAATGCTCCCACTTCTGCCGTGGGCCTGCTAAAAGAAGAGATGCGGATACTTGGCTCTCTCCTTATTCAGATAGCCGATGAGACTTCGGTTCCTGCCGGCCAGGCCCTGGCAGTAAACCGGGAGGACTTTGCCGCTAAAGTGACTGAGAAAATAACAGAGCATCCTCTTATCACCATCCATCATGAGGAGCAAACAGAACTTGATCCAGACTCTGACACGCCAATCATTCTGGCCACGGGTCCCCTGACCTCGGAAGACATGGCTGAATCACTGGCACAGCTCACAGGAAGAGAGCGTCTTGCCTTCTACGATGCCATTGCCCCAATTGTCTCGGAAGAATCACTCAATATGGATATTATCTACTCCAAAGACCGCTGGCAGGATGGCCCCGGAGATTACCTCAACTGCCCCTTTGACAAGGAACAGTACCTTGCATTTATTGATGCATTGGGAAAGGGTGATACCGTACCACTCAAGGAATTTGAAGAGGAAAAATATTTTGAGGGCTGCCTGCCAATTGAAGTCATGCGCGCAAGGGGTGAGGACACGCTCCGTTACGGACCTATGAAACCGGTGGGACTACGAAATCCCAACACCGGGCATGATCCATATGCAGCAGTTCAGCTACGTATGGAAAACAGAGAAGGGACCACCTACAATCTGGTTGGTTTCCAGACAAAGCTCACCTATTCCGAGCAAAAACGAATTTTCAGAATGATCCCGGGAATGGAAAATGTTGAATTTATCCGACTTGGATCAATCCACCGCAACACCTTTGTCTGCGCTCCGGAGCTCCTTGAGCCAAGCCTGCAGTTAAAAATGTTTCCGAGAATCTATCTGGCAGGACAACTTTCTGGAGTGGAAGGCTACGTTGAATCAACTGCCATGGGCATGCTTGCCGGATTCAATGCGGCCCGTTCGCTCTTAGGTAAAACCGTTATCACGCCTCCACCTGAGACAGCACTTGGTGCCCTGATTGGTCATCTCACCCGGACTGATCCTGCCTGTTTCCAACCCTCAAATGTGAATTTTGGTCTCTTCCCCGCCTGGGAAAAGAAGGTCCCGAAGAAGCTGCGTGGAGGAAAACGCAATGAACAATCAATGGCAGCATTAGGTTTATGGCGGGAACAACTGGGATTAACGAAAGATTAACTCTTTTTTTTACGTAAGGCTTGTATCCTTGCAAGCACAGGTGGATGACTGTAGTGGAAGAAAACCATCGCCGGATGTGGTGTAAGGTTTGACAAATTTGCAACGGAAAGTTTCTTGAGCCCGCTAACCAATGCAGCTCCACGACTGGTGGAAACTACAGCATAGTGGTCTGCCTGATATTCATGCCTCCGGGAAAGAATGTTAACCGCAATTCCCAGAAGAAGATTGAACGGAGAAAAGATAAAAGAAAAAAAGATCAAGGCACCATAGATTGAGACATGCTCCATCTGAAAAGCCGCAAACAGGTTTTCATTCCCGATAAAAAGTGAAAGGAGGAAGAAGAGCAGACCTGTATGGCAGATGGATATTGCCATCATTTTGAATAAATGGTGATGCTTATAATGCCCCATTTCATGGGCAAGAACCGCGACAATCTCATCGTCATCAAGTTTTTCAAGAAGAGTATCGTAGAAGACAATTTTCCTGAATTTACCAAAGCCGGCAAAAAAAGCATTGAGTTTGGTGGATCTTTTTGAACCATCCATGGTGTAAATCCCCTGAACGCCAAAGGAAGCATTTCGGGCAAAGGCAAGTACTTTGTCCTTTAATGTTCCGTCTTCAAGGGGAATAAATTTGTTAAAAAGCGGCATGATCAGAACAGGTGCAAGAAATTGCAGAACAACACTGACAAGTATGAGACCTGCCCAGCAATAGATCCAGGCAAAATTGCCAGTAGTCTCAAAAAACCAGAGGATAAGGTAAAGAATCGGGACTCCGATAAGAATACTGAGCAAAAGTGCTTTTATAATATCACTGCAGAATGTCTTTATGGTGGTATTATTAAAGCCAAATCGTTCTTCTATAACAAAGGTTGAATAGACAGTAAAAGGAAGAGCAAGAATTGAACTGAGCAGAAGGAGAACAGCGATATAGAGTACGCCGCTAACAATTGCCCCCTGCTGAAAACTGCGAATAAAGAGATCAACCGAGTTGAAGCCTCCTGCCAGAAGAAAAACCAGTAAAACAAGTGTAGTGACAGTTGATTCAATCAGCCCGAACTGACTAGTTGCTCTGACATACTCCTGAGATTTACGATAGTTATCCGCGTCAATGACATCCTGAAACTCGCTTGGAACCGTATCTTCCAATGCCTTGGTATTAAGGTAGGAGAGCACCTGCTCCAGAATAAAATTGGAGACAAGAATTATAAGGATAAGAAGCAACCAGTTATTCATTTCCATTAACACCAACGACACTCTTATTATTGTTAAAGACAACTGGCAATTTCCCATATAACTGCAACCTGACAACATCATCCACTCGTTGAAGAGTGTTTATATTACCAGGAGCAGGCATCACCAAAAATATCTTTTTTTATACACAATCAGAATGTACAAAGAAAGTTTTTTAAAAAAAATATTCCTTGTGAAATCCAACAAAAAAAAGGCCGTTACAGTAAACACTGCAACGACCTTCTCTGTCATATAAGGACATTTTTTATTTCTTCTTATCCTTGCGGTCCGGACAGGTTCGTTTCAGCAGTTTATTAACGCTGATTCGCATCCGATCAATGGAATTGGCAAGCCCGCCAATCTCATCATTTGAATCGGTATGGATGGAATCACAGAGATTCTTTCCAATACTGATATCTTTGGCTGACTCTGACAGATGGATAATCGGTCCCACAACTGATCGATCAAGAAATACCCATATGCAGATGATTGTTACCAGCAGACAACCGATACCAACAAAGAAGATTTTCAAGGCAGATTGTTTCGCGTCAGCAAGTGTTTGGGATATGGAAATATAAATAATGGAAGTCCCCACGGTGGAATCCATCTTCCAGTTATAGCCATTTTCAGTGCCGTAAATATCGCGCTGATCAGCTGGTGCATCAGCAGGATCGCCATGACAGGTTAAACAAAAAGCCTTAGTTACCTTAATCGGCTTGGCTGTGTAGAAATATTTTTTTCCATCCTTGTCCATAACACCTTGTTGCTCAGTCGCTTCAGGATTGGATTCAAAATACTGAATTACTTTTTTCTCCTGTCCATTGGCTTTATTATCAGGCCAGAGAGGATCTAGAGTAGCCTGTTTAAAGATGTATCCTTCCAATGTTTCCTGGAAAATCTCGTATTCCATACGATTTACCACAAACCTGGACATGAGTTCTGGAATGAAAATATCACTATCATCAATCAGGTCTTTAATGAGAGGGTACTGTTCCTTGCCAAAAAACGTGGAACTAGCCTCAATATAATTGTAGATAATCTCGCCTTTACTCTTAGCCTCAGCAATGGCACTTTGACGACTGAGCATATAACTTGTATACCCAATGGCTATTGTTGCCAGTAAACTCAATACTGTAATAACAATGATAAACTTTACCCGTATCCCCATTTCTCTCTCCTTTGTACGTTCATCTTCACCTAACAAGTTACTGTCGTTACCTGCAGAATCTTGGAGAGTATAGCACCTCCTCTTTTAAATGAAAGCAAGAAATCGACAAAGTAGCTGTTTTACCGCAACTATTTAAGAAATTAACGAAAGTCTTTAGTTGCTCCATTCTATACCTGCACACGCCTTTCTCCTTGACAAACATGGCATAGCTCTACTAAAAATAGGTTAGGAGAAAGGAAAACCTTTAATTAGGAATAGTTACCATCTGTATAGGTAGTTTCTACGGGGAAAAACAATGATAAAGCGTTACACGATGATCGGTCTTGCTGGAGCTGTACTTTCAGCACAATTATTTTCAAGTGGTGCCTTTGCCGGACAAGCCACGGTCTCTCAGGAAGAGCTCATCAATGAAATCAACATGTTGAAAAACATTGTTATGGATCTCAACGAACGGCTTGCCGGTGCAGAGGAAATGCTGCAAATGTCTCTTGAGATGAAGGAACAACAGGACACACAAGTTCAGGAAGTTGTTGAAGTCATAGATGAACTTGACGAACGGCTTGGTGATGCGGAAAAGCACACAGTACTTGACAGGATCACCATGGGCGTAGAACTTGAAACCCGATTCAACTCCATTCATATGGACGTAGCAACCATGCCCGCAGCCACTCAGATAATGATAGGTCAGATGGCTGTTGCAGGCTCCCAATTCTCAGCTGCAGAAATGGCTCAACTACAGCAGATGATGAAACAACAGGGGATTGAAAAACAATCCATCGATAACAATGCTCTGTTTACCAGCCGTATACGCCTGGATCTTAAAGGGAAACCAACCAACAACCTTTCCTTTATCGGACGTCTTTCAGCAGCAAAGGTTTTTGGCGATTCCACCGGAGTCAAATGGTACAATGGCGGGCCCAATGCCGTCACCATGGATGGGAATGTCCACAGCACCGGCAGTGATTCAGCCCTTCGCGTAGAACGCGCTTTCTTCACCTATTTTGGAGATCTTGGCGACGCTTCCTATCATTTTTCTCTAGGAAGACGTCCAGCTCTTGGTGGTGCCCCTGCAGAGTTCTCAACATCCACTATGGTTGGCGGGTCTCCCATGGCCCACGGTATCAACTGGCAGTTTGATGGTGCCTCTCTTGGTTTCGGCCTTGCCGATGTAACAGGAATTCCCGGGGCAAACTTTAAACTGTGCTGGGGAGTCGGATTTGAATCCGGGATAGGATCAGGAAATTCCTATTCCATGTCCTACGACTCCGATATCGATGATATGCAGTTTGCAGGATGGATTGCCAATTTGTATGAAGATGAGACTATCAAAGTAACGAATATGTATGCTCATGCGGCCAACGTAACAGACGGTTTTTCCGGTCTGGTTGTAAGTCCATTCACCTTAACCGGACAGGACTTTAATGGCGATGGACAGTATGACCAGTTTAACATGAATGCAAATGATGGTGCCTATATCAGCCGTACCGAACCAACTGCCAATATCGGTTCCATCGATATCGTCACCCTGCTGGCCCAATCACAATTTGAACAGGTTGGCTTCTTTGTTGACTTTGCCCTGAGTCATGCAAGACCCTCCGGGATTTCTGCCAACCCAACCATGCAACTCCTTGGCACTGATGCTCTGCTGAATTCCAATGGCGAGCAAAATGACCGTACCGGTTACTCTGTCTGGGCTGGGCTCAAGACTGAACTCCCATGGCAGGCAACCATAGGACTTGAATACAACTGGGGATCTGAGTACTGGATCGGGTTCACTGGTGGTGAAGACAATCCAGCCGGTTCCAAGCTTGCTACCCGTGGAAGCGTTTACGAACTCTTCTACAACCACCCAATGGTTGGCAACAAACTTATCCTTTCCCTTGGAGCCCAATACTACGACTACGACTACTCCGGAAGTGGCAACCCCATGGGCGCCCCAGTTAAAATCGGTGACCTGAGTGCACTTGATGCTTTCTTGCCCGTCACTGAAAGTATGTGGAACTACTACATGAACCTTGTTTATCGCTGGTAAGTCCCTCCTGTTTACGATTTTCTCATCACCATACAAAGAAGGGCAGGCCGAAACTTTCGACCTGTCTTTTTTTTGTTAATCATCTCGTTTAATACTGTTTTTTCAACAAAATTCATAGCTGGAGATGTCCATGTTCTCTGCAAAAAGTGCGGCTCTTTTTTTCATTCCACTTCTTGGCTTTTTCTTTTTCTCAGCAAGCATTGTACATGCTTCTGAGCTCAGTCAATGTGCTCTCTGTCATACAGACCCTGACTTAATAGACGAGTTAACAGAAGAAGCCATTATCTATGGTGAGGACACCAAAGAAATTTCCTCCAAACAAATTGGGCTGGGATATGCAGTAAAGCAGGCACCTTTTGATCTCTATGAAAAAGTCCTGGTAAGCGAATCATTTCTCTCCTCCACCCATGGCCAGATTCCCTGTCAACTTTGTCACCTCGGAGATCCTGACAGCAGTGATCCGGAAATTGCCCATTCTGGAATGCTTAAAGACCCAAGCCTCAACAGTACCGAGACGTGTGGACAATGTCATGAAGACATAACCTCGGAGAGTGTTAATTCTCTCCATATGAATCCCACACCACTGTATACATCTCTTGGAAAACGATGCAGCAAGGAACAAATCGACACCCTGGAACAGGTAACTCTTCAAGACCAATGTCTCAGCTGCCACCAGGGAAGTTGTGGCTCATGCCATGTCAGCAGGCCCAAAATTTCAGGTGGTGGTCTGCGAGAAGGACATATCTTCAGTAAAAAGCCTGACTTTATTGACCAGTGCCTTCCCTGTCACACCTCCCCAACCGGCACTGACTTCATCGGTAAAAAGGGAAAAGGCGATGTCCATTATCGTAAGCATCAAATGACCTGCTCCAGCTGTCATTCCGGCCAGGAAATGCACGCATCCGCCGGCAAAGCGAAAGACAGATATCACTTTGAACAGCGCCCCCAATGTATCAACTGCCATGAGGACATCTCTAATGGCCCGATCCCCGAGCATGTCATCCACAAAAATGTTTCCTGCTATGTGTGTCATGCTGCACCTTACCAAAACTGCAGTTCCTGCCACATTGGAACAGATGAGGATGGTATTTCCTACTCCCAGTCCTCTCCCTCAACCCAAAACTTCAAAATCGGCCTGAATCCTGACAAGGACGGACCGCGCTATGTCCTTATGCGTGAAATCGGTATCCACAGAGATACTTTTAAAGACGATATTGGTAAGATGAAACGCTTTTCAGCCCTTCCCACCTATAAAAAGGCCACCCCACACACAATCCAGCGCCGAACCTGGCAGACCGCAGACTGTAATCATTGTCATGGAAACAAAGAAATATTTTTAACCCAGGATGCTATTCCTTTTGACACGATTGTTGCCAACAATCGTGTTCTGATTAAGAATGCGGATATCCCTGATAAAGTTCAGGCAAAACGCTCCTTCATTCTCTCTCCCACCCATCCAGATCCTGCTATGCGGGTTTCAGCCGCATGGTTACAGAAGCACCGTAAGGACAAAAATCTCATCATTTTAGACACCCGGACAAGGGCACAATATGAGAAGGGTCATATCCCAGGGGCGTATCATCTCTGTTTTTGTCTTTTCAGAACCGGAGCAGAAGCCACTCCCCCCTATATGATGCTATCACCTCAAAATCTAGCCAAAATTTTTAACGGAACGCGCCTTGGACTTTCCCCGAATAGCCGCGTAGTTCTCTACGATGATGGCCACAGTGGTCGCGGCATAGCTTTTCTGGCGTTACAAATGATTGGCCATCAAAAAATCTCCTTTCTTGATGGGAATCTCTCTTCATGGACACAGGCTGGCTTTAAACTGGCAAAAGGCAAGGCGCCCTTGGCAAAGGCAACAAACTCTCCCGTTAAAGCCACAACCCTTCTTGTGGACAACCATGACATTATCGCATCCATGGGGTCAGGGCAGGCGATCGTGGTTGATGTTCGCAATGCTGCGCAGCACAACGGCCATATGAAGCGCTCTGACATCACTAAAAAAGGCGGTGCTATTCCGGACTCTTTAAGTTTTCCATTGCAGACCATCATGGACAGTGAAGGAAAAGTCCATCTCGACGAACGTTTATCCTGGCTGCTTTCAACTGCTGGAATAAGCAAGTCCAAAGATAAAATGATCATTGTAACCTGTAATACAAATATGCTAGCGGCAGAACTGTATATGATACTGACCTATCTGGGATACGACAACGTCAGGATTCACGATGGCTCATGGGCAGAATGGTCCGCAGAATTCGAATAAACGATGACTGCAGAGTACCTCATAATTAGAGGTATAGACAGACATTGAAAAGCCCATATTTTCCAGGTTTTGGGGGCTCCCAGAAAATAAATGCAGATTTCGGAAGAGAAACTTTGGCACGATGTTTTTTCCCAACCCTCTTTTTACGATATATCAAAACACAAAAGCCCCTTTCCTGAATCAGGAAAGGGGCTTTTTTTACTCCATTTATACTACAAGGCTAATTCAAGTTACTCACAGGTTTTAGGTTTTTCAGCATCCAGGGCGTATTTACGAAAGAACTGATGTAGATGCTCCATCTGTGCAATAGAATATTTATAACTTTCAAATTCAGGCATCGCCTTTTTAAATTTCCTGAAGTCTTTGGAAAAATAACGATCCCATGCCTTCTTAGTACGATCGCCAGGAGAAATTATGGGAGCATCATTCTTCTTATGACACGAAAGACATTTACGGAAGATGTAACGTCCTTTGCCGGCAGAACCAGCATTCATATCAAATTTTTTCCCGGTGGATTTGCCTTTGCTGTTTTCGGTTTTCTTCACCGTTGTAGATGATCGTATTGTCGTCTTCTGGGGCATGGCCGCTACGGTGCTACTTCCAACGCCCCCCCCCTTATCGGCACTATCTATAAGGTAACGATGTATATTCTCAAGCTGTCTATCATTAATACCCACTGCAGAAAAGTCATGGTCCATCTCTTGTAACTTCCGATAATCATCGACAAAAAATGTCTCCCACGCCTCAGAGCTCCGCTCTTGAGGATCCAACGCTGTTAAGCCTTTTTCCTTGTGGCATGAACGACATGTCTGAATAGCATATTTCCCCCAGAGAGCATTGCCTCCCATGGGGTCAAAGGCAGCCTGAGTATCCTGTACCGCGACAAAAAGTAAACCAGCAACCATGGCTGACGCAAACATTTTCATACATCACTCCTCAGAAAAACGTTTTTATTCACAAATCCCAATAAATGGTTATTCTTTGCAATTTGGCAACACTAGGAACGATACATGACTAGAGACAAATTACCAAGTAATTTCACTCCATCTTCCTGCTATTCGTCACTTTTTACTTCCGGGAATTTTTCAACAAAGCCCCAGTAGGGATAATCCATCTCATATTCAGCTATCAATCCCGGGGTATGCTCCCTGCTGGCAACGAGCCAGAGTTTGTTTTTCCGTTTCTGATCAGTCGTTGAGCTGAGAGGATCCCAGTCCGGATAGAGCACCATGGCATTGTCAGTACTATACTCAATATCACCAGAACCTTTAAAAACACCAAGATGTGGCGTTTCTTTATAACTTTTCCCGTCGCCTCTGGAGAGCTCTGAAATCACGAGAAACGACACATTCAACTCATCACGAATGGATTCCATTTGTCTGAGCCATGCATCAATACCAGTTCTTCGTTCTGAGAAATCTTTAAAGGGTAACTTATGAAGACTGTCTATTACAACAATTGTGTAATCACTGTGAGTTTCGTGACGAATAAAATCAATATGACGACGCATTATTTCAGGAGTAACCTGCCTGTCATTGATAACTCTGAAAAAAAAGAGCATTTCCTGAAGATGTTTGCAGGCCCCTGTGTACCGGGCCTCCTCATCGGACGTAAAAGAACGTTTCCGTATTGCCTCTGAAGATAATTGGCTCAAGCGGCAGAGAGTACGCTGATAGAGCTTCTGACGACCATTTTCAAAGTCATAATACAATACAGGAATATTACGCAAAGCCATATCAGTGGCTACCTGGATCAAAAAAGTGGATTTCCCGGACTTTGGTGCCCCCCCCAACGACATTAATGCCGTGAACGCCATCAAGGGCCTCATCAAACAGAGGAAACCCAGATGTAAGCGCCGCATAGGATGATCCACCCTCCATGGAAAGCTGTTCCTGAAAATGGGCATATTCTCTCGACGGTGCCACAAAGGGAGAAAATGCTTTGGCGCCTTTAATTAGGTCAGAAACAGCAGCACGAAAATTCTTTCCCTTATCTTTGGCCAGCTGACACAAAGTATAATCTTTTGCGAGTCCAACGGGCCACCTGAATGGCCGTACTTTGTAGCCAATACGAGCGGCAAGTTTTCGCATACTGGAATCCGACTCCGCACTGTTACTGGTAACCAGAAACAGGGTCTTGATAAAGGCAAATCTCAGTGGATCAATCATCTCCATGGTGTGGCAATCGGGAACGGCAACAGCAGGATATCCTAATTGCTTGAGAGCCAGGACAGTTTCCTCCCCCTCGCACAGAAATAAACTACCGTTTTCACAGCATTGTATATCCTGCACATTGAACACCTGATACTTTTCATCAAAAAATTGTTCATTACCATGCCAGAAATAATCTTCACGTCGACCCGGAAAGACACAACGAGCGGCATAACAGTTTCCATCTTCCTGAAAGTAAGGATAGACTATATAGCGTCCATTGAAGCCGACATGCAACTCCGAGAGAGCCTCAGGCCCTATCCCTTTCTCCTTAAAGCGATCAAGCAGATCGTTTGTTAAACTCTCTCGGTAGGTTTGTATTTCGAGATTACTGTTGGCAGGCGGGTAATCGGCAGTATTTAAAAATGGTTCCCGGTCGGGATCAAAACCGGGGATTTGAGAAGGATCAAGTCCTGACAGTTTTGCAAACCAGAGAGGAAAACCACCAGGAACACAGTGATTCGAGCAACGGAAATACCCATGAAAAAAGCCACCTTCTTTAAGAAAGACAACCAGTCGACCATGGGGATCAAATCCCCTTTCATGACAAAAGGGACAATCAGCAGTCAGATATTTTTTTTCGGCTGTGGCATTTACAAGATTACGCTGATAGAAACTGGCTACTGTTTCCTTCTGGTCAGCTACCATGAATAAGATCCATCATTTTTTTCGAGTCAAGTTCAGTATCAAAGCAGATATGCACGGAACGGCCAAGTTCCGCTGAGTGTAAATTACGTACGGCAACAACGGTTCCGAAAAAACTTGTTTCCTTACCACTTCCCTCGCTACTCCCAATAGATATCTGAACATGACGGCCAAGAAGGGTCCGCGCCTGTTTTCGCTGGGGTATCCGTGACAAAAGGGATACTCCTCCGGTGGAAATATCACTGCCTTCTCCACGTAAGTGTGTATCTGTGATTTGTCCCTTATCATCAAGCAAGGTGATATTGATTACGCCTGACAGCGGCAACCTCTCCTCCTGACGCCGTTCAGCACCCGAGGAAAGAAAGAAGTCATTGACCCGATCAAATCGGAGACAGTAATCCTGAATTTTCCTTTCAAGAGCTGGATACTCTTCTTTCCATTCATCCACACACTTCATGGAGAGAGTGGACACTTCGACGGTGCCCATACTCCCTACGTTCAAAGTCCAGACGGAATCATCAAAAAAAGATGCCCCACCAAAGACATTTCCGGGACCAATTGTCTTCACAAGTGTTTCATTCTCTTTTTCGTTAAAATAGAGTTTCACCCGGCCCTTGTTCACAAAGAAAAGCCGCCACTGGGGATCTCCCTGCTTAACAATAACAGCCTCTGTAGAATATGTTTCGTGCTCTAATGAATGGTATAAAGCATTAAATTCTTCAGTTGTCAGGAGATCATAGAGTTCCGACCAGACAAGGATATGAGCCTGATCAACGGAATCACTCTTGGCCTCCTCTATAAGTTCTGCAGCCCTGATAATCTCGGGCAGCGCCATGCCATCTATCTCAATGAGGCGAAGACGTAATGACTCTGCCTCATTAAACCTTCTAAGTTGAGCTGTTTTCTCTATCAGTTCAACAAGTAACTTTTTCGCAGATTCTTTTTTATCTTTTTGCAATAAAGCATATACTTCATTTTCTTCCGCATACTCTGTGATTGACTCATAGTTTATACTGCCAGAGGATGATGCCGCACTCGTTGTCTCAGGATTTACGGTAGTAACTACACTCTCTTGCTGTATCTGTGTCAAGTCTTCCTGACTGTCCTTCTGTCCGTTTTTTTCGTCCTGGATAAACGTAACAGCCAGTTCTGCAGCACGAACACTCTCTTTTCCAAACTGCTTGCCACCATCATCAATGATTTCCTGCAACGGAATTAAGGCCTTCAAGGTTCCTGTGGCCCCAAGTGTCTTACTGATTTCCAGTGCCAGCATTTTTCTTTCTGAAGCGCTGTACAAACGGCATTCTTTCAGTAAATTTGCAAGTGGAGCGACAACGGATTCATCGGCCACCCGTCTCAGGTTTTTCAACACTTGAACTTTTGTCTCCACTTCTGCTTCGGGAAGGACTTCCAGGAGATACCTACCAGTGGACGCCTTGCCAATCCGGACAATACATTGCAGCACTTCCTGCTGTACGCGCAAATCCTCATGGGAAGTGTAACTCAGAATTGCTTTCACATCGTTCTCTGCACCAGTTTCTGCCAGGAGACGGATTATATTTCGTTTTCCATACCATGGCATGGGATCGGGAAGCCGCTCGAGCAATACAGGGACAAGTTCAGTTCCAAGCTCGCTGAGAATTTTGAGCAAACGTATACGATCAGCTCGTCTGTCGGAAGTAATCAGAGTATCAAGAAGAAATCGTGCAGCCACTGGCCCCTGCATAAGGATTTTCCTGCAGATCATTTCATCAACCGGTCTCACAAAACAGCGTTCGAGGTAGCCACGAAGAAGTACCACATCTACATTTTTGTCCTGAATATGACCGACCAATTCGCGCACAGCTTCGGTTTTTTCGAAGGCTCCTGAACGAATATAATAAAACACATCTAGGATATGTTCCGCCAAGTCAGAATTATTGGAATACCAGGCATGATTCATCATGGACTGCATGGCAAGCATATGCCTCTCTAAACTCTTATCAGCCTTTTCATCTTCCCGTATCCAGGCAAGGCACACCGGAGCTAATTTTTCCAGCCAGTCCCAGCGCTTAATACGAGCAAGCTTTATGGCTACACCGCCAAGAACCAGGGCTAACTGCGCACGAAGCTCATGCTTTTTTTCTGTCAGGCCTTTTACCACGTTCTGAATTATGGCTGCGGCCACACTTTCTCTATCGTTGGCCAGCAGCTTCTCAATGGTTGCAGGAATGCTTTGACACACTTCAGTGTTTCTAAGACTCGTCAGGTCTCCCTTTGCAAGGGCTGTAATTCCGGCTTGAAGACGTACTTCTTTTCGTCCCTGTTCAGTCTTTTTCAGTACGACTTGCGTAGCCCCCATGGCAAGGATCTGTTTACCACGTGGTGTTGCCACTAATTTTTCATAGCCTTCTGAAACAATCCGCAACTGGGTTAAAAATTTATCACTCTTTTTTCCATCATATCTCTGCTGACCCAGTATCCAATCCAATACCTTTGCCAGAGTCTCAGAGTTCGTGCCCCTGATCAATGAGTTGTAAAAGTATTCACCAAAGGGTGACGAGAAATCCTGACAGATCAACATAAGAATGACGGATTGATCGAGATAAGGCGCAAGGAAAGTGGATGCACCGTCACTGACATTGCCATGCATATCCTCAGAAAGAAGTGAGCTGATAGTAACGAGCATATTGGAAAATGCAGGCGCAATTACAACAATATGATCTTTATGGAGAATTTGAACCAAGGAATAGGTAGTGGTAGCTATGATACGGGCAGCGTTTTCAGTGGATTGAAAACGCTTTTCCAGTGTTCGTCGCAGGGTATCTTTTTCTTTGCGACCAACCAGGTAAAGGATATAATCAGATCGTACAACACCACCAGACAGCTTTTCAAGAATCTGATTAACTTTCTCTTTCTGGCTCTTTTCTTCCTTACTTTCACCGTGAGCAAAATACTCTTCCGGAAAAATTGCTGTAAGCTGAAGCTGTTTAATAAAAGCCCGGTTTCCACCAGATCTGTTAATCTGTTCAGGAGTGGCACTGAAAACCGAGAGAATTTTTTTAAAGGTAGGTCTGTCAAACCCCTTGGAGAGCACCAGTTCATTCAGCTTCATTTTCTGCAAATGATCACTGAATGTCAGCAACTGAAGACGTTCCCGTGTTGGGTTATCCACGGGTTCTCCATTAAGATGATACACTCCATCCAGAAACGAGAAACGTAATAGTTGGTTATTACGAATAAATAGCTTTGTCCCTTGGTAAGCATTTTCAATGGCATTCCTCACCTGAACGGACTCCTCAGGATAAAGACGAAAAGCGGTGGACGCTGCATTGATCAGCTTTAATGTTTCCAAACTTTCCTGTTGCCTGTCGCCCTGCGCCATATAAAACACCACGATCGAAGAGATGAGTAACAACTGCCCAGTTACAAATGGTTTTTCAAAGTTTCCTGTTCTGCCTGCCTAAATCAGGAGAGTAATGATTGCAACAATTCTGTTGCAATACATTCCTTATTATATTTAGCTACACCCAATTCAGGTAAAAGTCAAGAAAGAAACCTGTTATTCTGATAAGTTAACAGGACAATGTACCATATTTTCCTATATTAACTTTGATAATCTCGTAAAAAGGTCATTAATGAGATGGCTAAGTAAAAAGCGCCATATGCGAGGCGCGCAAATTTTCTATTATTTCGGCGTACTAGGGTACGTGGTAATGATAGGGAATTTGTAGCAACGAAGCAGATGGAGAGTTTTTACGACGCCATCAACTTTTCACCAATTTATATCGATCCAACATTCCCAGAAATTCACAAAGGGGAAGACCCACAACATTTGAATAGGAACCACGGATTTCCCGAACCAGAAACGCCCCCTTTCCCTGAATGCCATAGCTTCCTGCCTTATCCATTGGCTCCCCCGTTCGAACATAGGCCCGAACCATGCCCTCGGTAACTTCCCAAAAAGTAACCGTAGTACTCACCATGCATATGTCACAAACGTCCCTTAGCAAATTCTGTAGACAGACAGCAGTACATACCACGTGTTTTCTACCGGACAAACATAACAACATTCTAATCGCAGCAGCCTCATTGTCCGGCTTTTCGAGCACCATATCATCAAGACAGACAATGGTATCCGCTGCAACAATCCAGTTTTCAGGATACTTTTGAGCCACATTTCCAGATTTTTCTCTGGCCAGACGCTCGATATAGGTTGCAGGGGTTTCTGTTGGATGCTTTTCTTCTTTAACATCAGCCGGCACGGCACGTGAGAAAATCCCCAGATCCTCAAAATACGCCCGTCTCCTTGGGGAACCAGAAGCCAGAACAATTTCCTCAGTACAGTGAAATAGTTGAGACATAATTGAGTTTACAGAAAAGTCTTCTCCAACATGAATTTGGTAAAGCAGCTAAGGATTTCAATAGCCACACCCCACAGTAAAAAAAAACAGCTTGAAAAATATCTTTCCATCATTCAATCATTTTAGTATCCTACTTAAAAGATATTTTCACAAGACCTAAACTGTTTTTCCATCTCAGACACATCAAAAAAACTATGCCTGACACTACCAAATTTATCACAAGAGACTTTGCAGCGGGAGAAACGCTTTTTGAACAGGATGATGTTGGTAACTATATCTTTATTATTATCAATGGATTAGTTGAAGTCTATAAAAAATTTGACGGGAAAAAAGAAGTTATTGCCAGGATGTCAAGCGGTGATATCCTTGGCGAAATGGCTGTGCTGACGGACTCTCCCCGCTGCGCCAGTGGAATTGCCGTTGAACCCACCCGGGTTATCATGGTCAACGACCGCACCCTGCGTCTTGCATTGCTGAACAACGATCTGCCTATTCTGAAGCCACTTACCAGTCAGCTTATCCTTCGTTTCAAAGAAGCGGAACAACAGGCGATATATTATCGCAAGAAATTCAAAAAACTGCAAAATGAAGTTTCTATCCTCAAAGAAAACCTTCTCCAGTACGAACTTCCGGAAGACAATTAATCATAACGTTGTTCAGTCTGGAAACGTTTACAAGGGAGTTGCTCTGACAATCAGCTTCTTTGGTGGTTTACATTGAAGAGATCTTGAAAAAATATGAAAATTCTCTCTGTATCTGACAAGATTGAGAAACAGCTTCTGAACCAGGGAAACGACCTTCTTCCCGCTCCTCCTGACATTATTCTTGCCTGTGGTGACCTCCCACCTGAATATCTCACCGAACTACGAGAAATATATAGTGTTCCTCTCTATTTTATTGAAGGCAACCATGATATTCGATACCATGAAGCACCGCCAGTCGGCTGCACGAATATTCATGCAAAAATTATTACAGAACAGGGGCTGCGAATCATGGGTTTCAGCGGCTCACGCTGGTACAATGGCGGCATCAATCAATATACTGAAGCACAAATGAAAAAAAATATTCGCAGCCTCTGGTTTCAACTGTTACAACTCAACAGGGTGGATATCATCATCAGTCACGCACCACCACGATTTATCCACGATGAAGAGGATCCTTGTCATAAAGGGTTCAGGGGGTTTGTGTCCCTTATCAAGAAGCAGCAACCGGTCTGGTTTATCCATGGCCACATACATTCATTTTTCAAAAACCCTGCAGGGCGAGTGACCCAGGTCTGCGAAACAAAGGTAATTAACAGTTATGGCTTTTTTTCTTTGAAACAGAATTGGTGGAAAAACAAGCAAGAATCTAGTCAAACCTCGGGAAACGCTAATTCACTCTCCCAGGAAACAAATTTTGACCAGGTTCGGGAAAGCGAAAAAGCGTACGAAACAGTTAAACGCGGTACCGCAACAGTTCCACTTGATAAAATAAAGGGATCCGTCGGCCGTTATACCGATTTTGACCAGCAGTTTCGTCTCAAAGGGGCGGGATCCGAAGAGCGCCTAGGCTCCTTAATCCTGGCCATGCAGGAGGGACGCTCCATCCCTCCAGTTTCCCTCTATCAAATCAAAGACAACTTCTATATCGTCGACGGACACCATCGGGTTACTGCTGCGAGAGAACTGGGGCAGAGCCATATTCAGGCAAAAATACTGGAGCTTCTCCCCTCCAATGAGAGTGTTGAGAACAGGTTGTATCTTGAAAAAATTGAGCTTAGGGACAAGGTGGGCATTCCAAAGGTTGTAGATTTCACCGAACCCGGCCAAAGTGAATACCTGCTTGAGCAGGTCACAATGCACCAGAGCTTTCTTGCCGAAGAAAGCCAGAAAAAAGTAGACCTGAAAGAGGCAGGATCAGACTGGTACCGCTCCATCTATCTCCCTCTTAAGACGCTCATAAAAAACAGTGGATTACTACGTTCATTTCCAGACAGAACCATGGACGATCTCTACCTCTACATATCCACTCATCAGTGGCAGAAAGAATCAAGAAGACAGTATGGTATAGGAGTGGATAAGCTCATTCCCCGTGATATGGAGGCTTTTCGAAGAAAAATGGCCAGAACCACAGACGGAGGCTACCCGGAAATGAAGCGGGATATCACAATTTTCATACTCATTAACGTCGATGGAACTCAGGAACAGCGCATCCTCGACAAGCTTTTTGCGCTCCCGGAAGTGGTGGAGTTGCACTCCGTTCATGGCTCAATTGATCTGGTAGTAAAAGCAACCCTGACTCGAGATCTTCTTGCCTCCGACGCCGAGGTTATTTCTCAGTTCACCCACTCGTCACTACGCTGCATAAAAGGGATTATATCCACCCAGACGCTGATTCCAGGGCTTTCACTGGTTAAGCCGCAGGGTTGAAAAAAAACGGTCTGAGGTTTTCGGTTTGAGGTGTGCGGAAAAAAAACCGTATACCGTATACCGCAAATCACTAGTACAATGTAAAACATAATACTTCGTATATGTAACGTGACGTGTTATAATTGTTCCAAAACCATGGAGAACAATTATGGCACCGAGATACCGAGTCACACTTACTGAAGAAGAACGAAGAGATCTGGAGGCCATTTCGACAAAGGGGAGAAGAGCT
>Ga0208648_1001344_pt1 | contig 20434 bp, 15 predicted proteins | sample AntAceMetag02UKL_FD_184772 | JGI IMG/M metagenome (GOLD analysis project Ga0208648, IMG submission 184772) | Saline lake microbial communities from Ace Lake, Antarctica - Antarctic Ace Lake Metagenome 02UKL (SPAdes) (version 2) | ecosystem: Environmental > Aquatic > Non-marine Saline and...
CGACAAATTAGTAAAGCATTATAAATTATCATCCTCAGTTGATTTATATTACAAAATTGCAATAGAAGAAATTGATATTCTCGAAGTTAAGAAAATCCTAATCGGTACTTTTGATACATCTATCAAACCTGATAAAACTGATGAGATTTTTGTTGATAAGGAATTGCAATTAAAATCCGAAACTTATGATGATATATTATTATTAGATGAAAACCTAAAAAATGTCACCTATACTTTTGCAAAGTGTTGTAACCCGATTCGAGGGGATAAGGTTTTTGGGTTTGTTACGATCGGAAAAGGAATGACTATTCACCGTAAGAATTGCCCTAATGCTCGGCATTTGTTTGATAATTATAAATATAGAGTAAGAAAGATAAAATGGAGACAAACTGATGGAATGAAACTTTTTCAGGCTTTGATCAAAATAGTCGGGGTAGATAAGCAAGGAATAATGAACGAAGTATTAAAAATAATCTCCGATGATATAAAGTTGAATATTACTTCATTATCCGTTGATTCAAAAGCTGATGCATTATTCGAGGGAAAGGTTGGAATAAATGTTACAAATTCAAAAATGCTTGCTACAATAATTAACAGAATACAAAAAATTGAAGGTGTAATAAAAGTTTCAAGAATAAGTAAATTGGAATAATTATCACTTACAAATTCTAAAATATTGACACAGAATCAAAGTGCTTTCAAGCTCTGGTTTAATTCTTAGCTAAATTTATTTATTTTTCTGAATCTCATTTAAAAATAAAAAACATTTTGTATTAATCTAATTATTTTATAACTTTGGTATTTATTAATAGTAATTTATTTTTTCTCTGAATATGGATTAGAAATTTGTAAAAAACTTAAGATCGGAAACATCATGTATATCTAAATATTATGAAAAAAGTTTTAGTAATTGATGATAATGAAATTTATTTATTAACATTTAATAATTTATTAAAAAAAATTATTCCTGATTGTAAAGTCTTGCTTGCAAGGTCGGGAAATCAAGGGATTGAAATGGCCAAAACAGAATTTCCTGATGTCATTCTTCTTGATATTGTTATGCCTGAAAAGGATGGTTTTGAGGTTTGTGAAATTTTAAAATCTGATATCACTACTAAACATATTCCAATAATAATAGTTTCTGCAAATCATTATGATACAAAAAGCAGAGTAAAGAGTTTAAGACTTGGTGCAGATGCCTTTCTTTCAAAACCCATTGACACCTCTGAATTTTCAGCACAGATAAATTCAATGTTACGCATAAAAGCTGCTGAGGACAAACTTCGTGAAGAAAAAGTTGTTCTTGAAAAATTGGTAGCTGAGCGAATTAAGGAAGTTCGTGATTCGGAAGCAAAATTGCAATCGTTTATGGATACTGCAAACGATTTAATGTTTATTTCAGATAAAGATTCAAATATTACTTATGTAAACAAAGCAGGGATTGAAGTTTTAGGATATTCAGAAAAAGAGTTTAAGAAAATGTCATTTACTCAAATATTTACAAAGGAAGCTTTTGAGAATGATTTCAAACCTAATTGGGACAGGTTTTTAAAAGATGGTAAAATTGTAATTGATACTACTTATAAAACACGTAATAACAAGGAAATATTCGGAACCGTAAACGCCGTGGCAATTTTTGATGACCAAGGGAATTTTGAAGAGTGTAGAGCTGTTTTCCATAATCTTAGCGAAAGAATTTATTCTGAAAAAATACATAAGGTTTTATATGATATTTCTAATGCAGTAAATACAAGTGAAAATCTTAATGTGTTGATTAGTTTTATTAAAGAACAACTCAATACAATTATTGATACTACTAATTTTTATGTAGCTTTGTATAATTCGGAAAATGACGAGTTTACTGTACCTTTTTTTGTTGATGAGAAAATTAGAGTAGAAACATTTCCGGCGGGTAAATCATTGACAGCCTATGTTTTTAGAACAAAGAAACCCATACTTGCAAAAGAATCTGATTTCCAAAGATTAGAAAAACAAGGGATTTTAGAAATATTTAGTGCTCGTTCAAAAGTATGGCTTGGGGTTCCATTAATTGGAAAAGAGAATGTAATTGGTGTTCTTGCCGCCCAAAGTTATGACAATCAAAACGCTTATAATGAAAAGGATATGAAAGTTTTGGAAATTGCTTCACACCAAATCAGTATATCAATCGAACGTAAGCAAGTTGAAGATAACTTGAAACTTGCACTTGAAAAAGCCGAGGAATCCGATCGCTTGAAATCTGCTTTTCTTTCAACAATGTCCCACGAGTTACGAACACCTTTAAATGCTATTATAGGGTTTTCAGAATTAATTGATAACAACACTCCATTGGAAAGTATAATCGATTTCACAAAAGTGATAAACAATGGCGGCAATCATTTGCTCGAAATAGTTGAAGATATTTTTGATGTTACTTTAATCCTAAGCGGAGAAATTAGAATTAATAAAAAGGAATGTGAGTTAAGTTCCTTTATGGAAGAAATATATAAATCAGCTAAAAATGAACATGAAAAAATTAATAATAAGAATATCGAATTAATTTTTAAAAAACCCAAAGATGATAAAAAATTGAAGTTATTTACTGATTTAAATAAATTAAAACAAATCTTTATTAACCTGATCATAAACGCTTTGAAATTTACTCATAAAGGTTTCGTTGAATGTGGTTATCTGATAGATACCAATGATAATCAATCTATCTTGAAATTCTATGTTAAAGATACCGGAATAGGAATTGCAAAAGAAAAACAAAGGTTGATCTTCGATGTTTTCAGGCAAGTTGACGATTCACATACACGAAAATATGAAGGTACAGGAGTTGGCCTTACAATTTCAAAAAAACTAACCGAACTATTTGGGGGAAATATTTCAGTTGAATCAAAGGAAGGTGTTGGATCCACTTTCACTTTTTCAATCCCTTACGAAAAATTTAAAAAATAAAAATTTAGCAAAAAAAAAAATCGCAAAATGCAAAATAATATCACATTCCCGGGAAAAACAGTCCTTGTTGCTGAGGATTATGAATCAAACTTCTATCTATTGGAAACCATCTTAAAGATTATGGATATTAAGGTTTTATGGGTGAAAAATGGAAATGATGCTATTGAATCATGTTTATCCAATCCTGATATTGATCTTGTATTGATGGATATAAAAATGCCGGATATAAGTGGCTATAAAGCAACAGAAGAAATTAAAAAAAAGCGGCCTGATTTGCCGATAATTGCTCAAACGGCTTATGCATTATATGGCGATGATTTAAAAGCTGAAAAAGCCGGATGTGATGCTTATATTCCTAAACCTATTAGAAGACAAAAACTTATTGATTTGCTTACTAAATTTTTAAACAAATAAATATTAATGAAACCGGGCAAAAAACAATAAGGTTCATCAGGAAGTACGTAAATAAAGTATTGGGAATAATGGAATTATGAGGAAAAAGAGTGAGATAATAAAAATACTATGAAGTGACAATTAAACAAATTCTTGTTAAATATTGGGGGTTTACAAGTTTTCGACCTTTTCAAGAAGATGTAATCAATTCAATTTTAGCAGGTAAAGATACGCTTGCTTTACTTCCTACCGGAGGCGGTAAATCGCTGTGTTTTCAAGTACCTGCTCTTTCAAAAACCGGAATTTGCATAGTAGTAACTCCTCTGATTGCATTAATGAAAGATCAGGTTGAAAATTTAAAGAAAAGAGGGATAAAAGCCCTTGCAATTCATTCGGGCATGCACCATAACGAAATCGAAATACACCTGAATAACTGTATCTATGAAAACATTAAGTTCCTTTATGTTTCACCCGAACGCTTAGAAAATATAAGATTTATCGAAAGTGTTAAAAAGATGAATGTCAACATTCTTGCGGTTGATGAAGCTCATTGTATTTCGCAATGGGGATATAATTTCAGGCCTCCCTATCTTCGAATTGCCGAACTGCGAAAATATATTCCCGAAACTCCTGTGATTGCATTAACAGCAACAGCAATCAAAGAAGTTGTCATTGATATTCAGGAAAAACTGAATTTTAAATCCGAGAATGTTTTTCGGAGTAGCTTTGAACGAAAAAACTTGATTTATTATGTTGCTAAAGAAGAAGATAAGCTTCAAAGGATTCTAAAAATTGCATCTAATTTAAATGGAAGTGCGATAATTTATGTTCGTAAACGAAGAACAACAAAAGAAATTTCGTTGTTTCTGAGAAAGAACAAAATAGGCTCCGATTATTATCATGCGGGAATTGACCAGCAAACAAGAGATAAAAAACAAAATGCCTGGACAATTGGAAAAACAAGAGTAATTGTTGCAACGAATGCTTTTGGAATGGGAATTGATAAAGCTGATGTTAGATTTGTTGTTCATATTGATCTGCCCGATTGCCCCGAAAGATATTTTCAAGAAGCCGGCCGGGCAGGGAGAGATGGAAAAAAGTCTTATTCAATTTTGTTATTTGAAAAGTCAGACATTATTGATGCCAAAAAATATTTTCATTTTGCTTATCCCGAAATCAAATTCATAAAGGCTGTTTATCAAGCTTTGGGAAATTATTTTCAACTTGCTGTCGGAACCGGAAAAAATACAAGTTTTGAATTTGATATTAGTACATTTTGTCAAAACTATAATTTCCCTCTACCCACTACATATAATTCTCTTAAATTTCTTGAAAAAGAAGGTTATATAATTTTGAATGAGACAATAAACTCGCCTTCAAAAGTTCACTTAGGGCTTAATAAAATGGATCTTTATAAATTTCAGGTTGAAAACAAAAATTATGATAATTTCTTAAAAACATTATTGCGGTCTTATAGCGGATTGTTTACTGATTTTGTAAACATATACGAATCAGAAGTTTCTCGGCATACAGGTTTATCAACTGAAGAAGTAGTGGCCTACTTTTCAAGATTGCAAAAATTTGATATTCTTACTTATATACCACGAAAAACTAAGCCCGAGATAATTTATTGTTGTGAACGCATTGATTCAAAAGACATTTATATTTCTAACGAAAATTACAAGATTCGCAAAACTGAAGCCGCCAAAAGATTGGATTTTATGATAAATTATGCAGAGTCTTCAAATAAATGTCGCAGTCAATTATTATTATCTTATTTCGATGAAGATGATGTTAAAAGATGTGGAAAATGTGATGTATGTATTGAGAGAAACAAAGTAGAACTAAGCGAATTTGAATTTTCTAATATTGTTGACTTTATAAAACCCGGCCTGATTTTCAATCCTCTTTCGATTAATGAAATCATAGAAATTAATCCTAAAATTCCTGAAAATAAAATAATTAAAGTCATACAATGGTTGGAAGACAATAATAAAATTATAAAAAATTCGGAGAATAAATATAGGTGGTTATAATTTCTGAAGTCAATATAAACAGCAAAATGATAATCCAAAAAGAATTTTATTTGTCTGAAAATGTAGTTGAAGTTGCTCGAAAATTAATTGGAAAACACTTATTTACAAAAGTCAATGGGGAAATAAGCGGCGGAATAATTACCGAAACCGAAGCTTATGAGGGAATAACTGACAAAGCCTCTCATGCGTATTCAGGTAGAAAAACGAAACGAACTGAAATTATGTTCCGTAAAGGAGGAATTGCCTATATTTATTTATGCTATGGAATTCATTCCTTGTTTAATATTGTAACAAACAAGGCTAATATACCACATGCAGTTCTTATTCGTGGTATATTTCCCACTCATGGCCTTGATTTGATTTTAAACAGAATGAATAAAAAATCCTTATCGAAAAATATGATAAACGGCCCCGGAAAGGTCTCAAGGCTTTGAACATAAACTATTCACTTTCAGGAATTGATTTAAAAAAAAACAATAATAAAAATCAACCATCAATTTGGCTTGAAAATAAAAAAATCGGAATACCTGCAAGTGGAATTTCCGTCAGCAAGCGAATTGGAATTGATTATGCTGAAGAAGATGCACTATTGCCTTATAGGTTTTTTGTTGAGGAAAAGTTAATTAAGTAGGATACTGATTATTATGGTTACTTTTGATTTTTAAATAAATTGTCTTGCTTCAGAAAAAATCGTAAATTTATATTAAACTTATAGAAATGATTACGAAAGAAAAATTAATAAAACATGTAAATAGGTTTCCAGCTGAACTATCAATAGACGAATTAATAGATCGACTAATTTTTGTGGAAAAATTAGAAAAACGACTTGAGCTATCAAAAAAGAATGAAACAATAAGTGAACAAGTAGTGGAAAACGAAATGAAAGAATGGTTCAAATAAGATGGTTAAAAGATGCTAAAACTGATCTTAAGGAAATTTTGATTACATTTCGTTAGATTCAAAAAGGTATGCAAGACTTCAAGTAGAGCGATTACAACAGCGTACGAAAATATTGAAAATACATCCTAAGCTCGGAAATATCGTGGATGAAATTGAAAATACTAAAGTTAGAGAAATAATCGAAGGGAATTACAGGATAATTTATATGAATGTGAACGAAAAAAGAATTGATATTTTGTTGATTCATCACGGAGCGAGGGATTTAAAAAGACGATTAACTAAATAGAATACTATTTATTATGATTTTATTTTTTTGTCATAACAAATCAGTCCAATCAGTTAAATCAGCGTACCATAAAAAATCTCAATTCTCAAATTCTTTTTCTTAATAAAACAACATTCTCAACATGATGAGTTTGTGGAAACATATCAACAGGCTGAACTTTGTCAACATAATAATCCTTATCCATCAGAGCAATATCACGAGCTTGGGTAGCAGGATTGCAACTGACATAAACAATCCTGTCAGGTTGAACCTGTAAAATTTGTTTTATAACTTTTTCATGCATTCCGGATCTCGGGGGGTCGGTGATAATCACTTGAGGTTTGCCGCGTTTTTCGAAAAAATCTTCATTTAGAATCTTTTCCATTATTCCGGCAAAAAACTCAATATTAGTAATTTTATTGAGAATAGTGTTTACTTTCGCATCCTGAACCGATGATTCCACATACTCAATTCCTATAACTTTTTTTACTGAAAACGAAATATAATTTGCAATTGTACCAGTTCCTGTATAAAGGTCATAAACAGTTTCATCACCTTTGAATTCCGCAAAATTTAAAACTGTTTCGTATAATTTATTTGCCTGCAATGAGTTTGTTTGAAAAAATGATAGCGGCCCGATTTTGAATTCAAGAGTTTTGCTCTCCACACCCGAATTAATACTCATTTTTTCAACAATATAATCTTTTCCATTAAACAAAATAGGTTGTTGATCGGAGAGGTCATCGTTTTTTTTCTCATTTATGATATACATCAAAGAAGTGATTTCAGGAAATTTTTCGGCAATAAAACCCATCAATTTCTTAATGTTTTCCTTTTCATTATGTCTGAAAATCATAATAATCATCAATTCGCCGGTCGAGGTATTTCTGATAATTAGATTTCGCAATAATCCTTCCCATTTGTTAATATTGTAGAATGTCAAATTATTTTCGAGGGCAAACTTTTTTATTGCAAGACGAATTTCATTTGTAGGTTCTTTTTGTAGATAACAATGTTCAATGTCAACTATTCGGTTGTACATTCCGGGAATATGAAAGCCTAATCCATTCATAGTCCTTTCCTTAGACTCGGTTTCTTCCATCGATAAATCCGTAAGCCATTTTTTATTTGAAAAAGTAAATTCAATTTTATTTCTATAATAATACTGATTTATTGAGGGTATAATGGGTAAAATCTCCGGAAATTCAAATTTTCCTATTCTTGTAAAATTATCAAATACTTGTTTTTGTTTGTAAAACAATTGTTTTTCATAATTCATATTCTGCCACTTGCAGCCTCCACATAAACCAAAATGTGAGCAAGCAGGTTCAACTCTCAAATCAGAATATTTATGAATTTTTATGACTTTACCCTCCAAATATGATTTACGCTTTTTTACTATTTTAACATCAACAATATCGCCCGGAACACAATATGGAATAAATATAACTTTATCATCAATTCTTGCAACTGCTTTTCCCTCAGACCCTGCATCAATAATTTCGATATTCTCGAAAACAGGTAAATTTGGCTTTCTGTTTCTCATTATTGTTTTTTTTGCAAAACTACAATTTAAAGTATGAAATTAAATGTAAAAATATTTTCTGTCTTCAAAATATTCATATGTTTAACAACATATTTTTTTTTCTTTAGTTTTATTTATTAGTGAGGATGAAATTTGTTAAAAATGAAATTGGAAATCAAAAATTCAGAAAAATGCAAAATTTCTAATTTTTCATTTCCGCATCTAAATTTAAAAAATTGTAATCAAATAATATTGTGATAACTACAAAAATATAAATCCATGAAAATACTTCCAATTGAAAAAGTTAGAGAAGCCGATGCTTTTACTATCGAAAACGAACCGATTCTTTCGATTGACCTTATGGAGAGGGCAGCAACAACATGTTCGGATTGGATTATAAAAAATATTAGTAAAAGCAAGAAAATCAAAGTTTTTTGCGGGCCCGGAAACAATGGGGGTGATGGTTTGTCTGTTGCCCGACTATTGGCCGACGAAAAATTCTCGGTTGAAGTTATAATATTACGATTTACCGATAAAGCATCTAAAGATTTTGAAATTAACTTTCACCGAATAGGAAAATACCAGGATGTTAAAATAATTAATTGTTATGAAAACGAAAAACTTCCCGAAATTTCAAAGGATGAGGTAATTGTGGATGCAATTTTTGGTTCTGGATTATCGAAACCGATAAAAGGATTTGTTGCTGATGTAATTAATCAAATAAATTCAAGTAAGGCAATAATAGTTTCCATCGATGTTCCTTCCGGTTTATTTAGTGATATTTGCAGTGTTGATAGTGGAAAGGCTATAATAAAAGCTGATTACACTCTGACATTTCAATTACCCAAGTTTGCGTTTTTATTTCCCGAAAACGACCAATATGTAGGCTGGTGGAAGATATTGGATATAGGTTTAAATCAGGATTTTATTAATTTATCCAATGTTAAAAATTTTTATAGTGAAAAAAAATATTTTAAAAAATATATAATCCAAAGAAACAAATTCAGCCATAAAGGAAATTTCGGCCACGCTTTATTAATTGCAGGAAGTTATGGAAAAATGGGGGCTGCTGTTCTTGCATCAGAGGCTTGCCTTCGCTCGGGAGCTGGTTTACTGACTTCGCATATTCCTAAAAAAGCTTATGAAATTATTCAGACATGTGTACCTGAAGCAATGGCAAGCATTGACAAATCAACTGATTTTTTTACCAAATCACCGGATATTTCTTTTTATAATGCAATTGGCATTGGCCCCGGCATTGGAAACAACGAGTTAACACAGACAGCCTTAAAATTATTAATTCAAAACTCAAATATCCCTTTATTGTTCGATGCCGATGCAATAAATATTATTTCCGAAAATAAAACATGGTTACATTTCATCCCCCAAAATTGCATTTTTACACCTCATCCAAAAGAATTTGAGCGGCTTGTTGGCAAATCAAAAAACAATTTCGACCGCAATGAAATGCAAAAACAATTTTCTGTGAAATTTAATTGTTATCTGGTTTTGAAAGGAGCCTATACTGCAATTACATGCCCCGACGGAAATTGCTTTTTTAATTCTTCGGGTAATCCCGGAATGGCAACAGCGGGTAGCGGAGACGTTTTAACCGGCATTATACTCGGCTTACTTGCTCAAAATTATCATCCGAAAATTGCTTCAATACTTGGTGTTTTTTTGCATGGAATGGCTGGCGATTATGCCGCAAAAATAATAGGTCAGGAAGCAATGATCGCAGGCGATATTGTTAAATACTTAGGAAAAGCTTTCAGGGAAATCAAAAAGTAATATTTGAATGATGCTAATCCTTATAAAAACAAAAAAAATAGAAAGGAATGTATTGTAATGAAGCGCCCGCGATTATTTTTAAAAACGCAGAAGTATGATGAAATATGCAAAAAAAATACTTGAACATTCACGGCTAATTAAACGGTTGAAATTAATGGCTTTGGGCTTTTGAAGTGTGATTCGCTTCCTTGAAATAAAGGAAATAAATTTAGAATAAAATATACAACAGATCAAATAAACGATAATATTTCTAACTTTGTTTATGAAGGAAATAAACTAAACAGTAAAATATAGACATATGAAAAAAGCAATTTTACTGCAAATTTTATCAACATTCATTTTTATAAATTCTTTTTCACAAATAATGACTACCGATGATTTTGATAAGTTTATCAGTTATTTTAATATTATTGATTCAACAAAGATTAATACTGTTAAAAACGAAAGAATACCTTTAGAATTATCAAAGAAAATCTTTAATGAAGAACTGTTTCCTGAATATATATCATCAACATATGCAATTGGTATTCTTAATGATAAAAAAAATATTACCGGGATAATTGAATTTGATGCAGCATTTGCAGGTTCTAGCGAAACATTTATAGTATTTACATTTAATAATAATAACAAACCTAAAACAACATACATAGGGAATGCACTTTATAAGATTGGTCGTGGAAATTTCTGCTATTTAAACTATTATTATGATTCGATATTAGAAGTTTATAGCGGAAGTTCTGATACAGATGGATATACAGGTGTTGAAACTATATTAAGTGAGAAGTACGAATATTATTTGATTTATGAATTAGGGTATAAAAAAGTTTATATGAATCAAGCATCAAAAAATCGTAAATATCCAATATCTACAACAAAATTATTAAAAAAGAACGAAATAGAAGACCTGTCAAAACAGCAGCTTGATATAATGCGAAATGAAATTTTTGCCAACCGAGGTTACATCTTTAAAACTGATAAATGGAAAGAATATTTTTCGTATAAAGATTGGTACACACCTAAATACGAAGATGTGAATGACAAGATTTCTGTAATTGAAAAAATGAATATTCAAACTATTTTAGAGGTTTCAAGTAATAAATTTGAATAATGTTTTTGAAAAGAAATAAAGGTGAGAATATTTCTGCAAATTACCTGATAGTTATAGAATTCCAATAAACTGGTAAGTTACAGTTGTTTAATTTTTGAAAAACTGATCTATTATCAAAATTATTTCTACTTAAAAAGGAAGTAAATAAGATAATTTTGCATTTCCATAATATTAAAGTAAATTTGTCAGAACAATTTTAAAAATTAATTGCCATGGCAAAAAAAACTAAGTTTTATTTATTAATAATTTTGATTCTTATTATAGTAATTTTTGTAGTAGCTGAAATTGCATTAAGGGTCCTTGGCTTTTCAAGTTCGGCTGATAAACCAAAACTGAATATTGTTGTTGAGCCCGGAAATACATACTTTAAAAAAGACAATATTCTGGGTTATACTCATCTGCCCGGTGTTTACAAAATAACTTTAAATGGTAATTATACTTTTGTTACAAGTCATAACGATAACGCTTTACGTATTACTCATCCGATCGCCGACGATAGCTTGTTTGTCGATTTACCAAAAATTTGGATGATGGGCGGTTCAATAACACATGGTTGGTCAATTAACGATTCTGAAACATTTGCTTGGCTGGTACAAGATCATTTTCATAATGATTATGAAATAATTAATTTTGGTGTTAGCGGATATGGAACCATACATTCATTGCTTCAGATTTTGCAAGCCTTGAAAACTCAACAAAAACCTGAAAAGATAATAATTTTTTATGCATCCTTTCATGATATGAGGAATGCATTTTCGGCCAGGCGTAAAAAAGCAGTTACTTCAATGAACTTCCTTGGCCCTTTAAGCCAACCATATGCAAGCCTAAACGATAATAATGAATTGCAAATTCACAATATTGATACTATAGTTTATGAAGAATTTTTCTTCGCCGACAAACTTGCTGTTGTTAATTTTTTGGAAAACGTTTATTTATATTTCGACGGAAAATTTTCTGATGATAAGGAAATTACAAAAAAAATATTATTAAAAATCAATGAAATTTGTATAGAAAACAATATCGAATTTATTGTTGCCGGGATTTTCCCCGATCAGGAAACATTAAATATGTTGGAATTTTGTAATTCAAAAAATATAAATATGCTTGATATTTCTGTCCCTAAATCAAAAGAATATGTAAATTTGCCACATGACGGACACCCAAGCCCTCTTGCAAATAAAATTTATTCCGAAAAAATTATCAATTATATTAGTAATTCAAAAAACAATAATTAAAATTTAAATAATTAGTATGGAAGCTGTTAAAATTATATTATGGGTTTTAATTTTTATTGTATTTTATGCATATCTCGGTTATGGAATTTTATTGTTTATAATAATAAAAATTCGCCGTATGCTTGGTTTAAGAAAAATTTTCAAAGGAAATGAAGATTACGAACCGGAAGTAACGTTGCTTGTAGCTGCCTACAATGAAAAGGATTATATTGATGCGAAAGTTAAAAACTCCTTGGAACAGTCATATCCGAAGGAAAAAATAAAAAATGTTTGGGTAACTGACGGTTCTGATGATGGAACTCCCGAATTATTAAAGAAATATGACGGTGTTACGGTTTATCACAAAGATGAACGTGCCGGAAAAATTGCTGCAATGAACAGAGGTATGGATTTTGTTGATACTCCAATTGTGATTTTTTCTGACGGAAACACAACTCTTGGAAAAGATGCAGTAAAAGAAATTGTCAAGCTGTTCAGAAACCCGAAAGTAGGTTGTGTTTCGGGCGAAAAACGAATTTATCAAAAAGGAAAAGATGCAGCAGCCGGCGCCGGCGAAGGAATTTACTGGAAATATGAATCTACTTTAAAAAAATGGGACGCTGAATTATATTCGGTTGTCGGAGCAGCAGGCGAGCTTTTCGCTATCCGTTCCGAATTGTATCAACATGTTGAAAAAGATACCCTTCTCGACGATTTTATAATCTCGCTACGAGTAGCAAAAAAAGGTTATACAATTCAATACAATCCTGAAGCCTATGCAATTGAAACTGCCTCGGCTAATGTTGAAGAAGAATTAAAACGAAAAATCAGAATTTCGGCAGGTGGAATTCAATCGATATTACGACTACCTGAATTATTAAATCCTTTTAAATATGGAATTCTGTCATTCCAATATATTTCTCACCGCGTCCTTCGTTGGACTCTCGCCCCTTTATCTTTATTATTTATCTTTTTATTAAATCTTGTAATAAGTATTAATATCGGATTTTTTAATTTAAGTAATATTTATACTTATTTGTTTTGGGGGCAAATTGCTTTTTATTTACTTGCACTAATTGGCTGGTATCTTGAAAACAAAAAAATAAAAATAAAAATCCTGTTTATTCCATATTATTTTTTCATAATGAACCTTTCGGTTTATCTTGGATTTAACCGATTTATTAAAGGTAAGCAAAGTGTAAAATGGGAACGAGCAAAACGAGGATAGAATTTTGATCTGAATAAAATATTTTTTCAATGAATAAAGTTGACAAAACAAAAAAAATTAAAGTTCTTGAATGTATTCGTCAGGGGCAAGTCGGGGGTGGTGAGTCGCATGTAGTCGATCTTGTTACAACCTTAAATAAAGACTTGTATGAACCGATCGTACTTTCGTTCACTGACGGGCAAATGGTGAGAACTTTAAAAGAGGCCGGAATAAAAACCTATGTAATTCATACGGAAAGGGGTTTTGATTTCGGTGTATGGAAGCAGGTGGTTGAACTTATGAAAAATGAAAAAATTGATTTGCTTCATGCACACGGAACACGAGCTTTTTCCAACACTTTTTGGGCAGCAAACAAACTTAATATTCCAATAGTTTATACAGTCCATGGGTGGTCGTTCCATCAAGATCAGAAACCCGTTATCAGACGAATCAGAGAATACATCGAAAAACTTCTTATTAGCAATGCCAATACTACAATAACAGTTTCATACAGTAATCAAAAAGATGGAGTTGAGAGGTTTAATATGCCTCGGTCAACAGTAATTTATTATGGTATAAATCTTGATCGATTTAATCCGAATAAAGAATTTACTGATATTAGAAAAGAATGGGGGGTTCCGGAAGATAAAACTTTGGTTGGTTTTTTAGTAAGGATGACAATTCAAAAAGATCCTTTAACTATGGTTAGGGCAATCAAAAAAGTTATGGATGAAACACCCAATGTTTTGTTTTTAATGATAGGTGAAGGCGAATTGAAGGATAGCACATTGGAACTTGCCAATGAACTTGGTGTGATGCCAAATATTATTTTTAAAGATTTCCGACAAGATGTTCCCGAAATCCTCAATGCCATTGATATTTATTGCCTTCCCTCATTATGGGAAGGACTCCCGATAGGGCTTATCGAATCAATGGCAATGAAAAAAGCTATTGTCGCTTCTCCTGTTGACGGAACAAAAGAGGCTATTATTGATAACAAAAATGGAATATTAGTCCCCGAAGGTGATTCAACCGCAATTGCAAATGCAATTCTCAGACTACATAAGGACAAAAAATTACGTGAAAAATTTGGTGAAAATGCCTATGAATTTGCAAAAAAGCAATTTGATGTTCATAGAATGGCATGGGAAGTTGAAAAGATTTACAATAAAATACTATCTACTTCAAAAATCAACAAATTTGTAAAACTAAAATTAAAAATCAAAAATTTAGTTCCATTCACTTTAGGAAAACGCATTAGAGGATTTTATCAAAAAGTTTCAAGTGTGTTTTATAAAGGATCAAAGTATTATTGTCCCTTCTGCAAAAATTCATTTCGAAAATTGCGTTCAAGCGGACATGATATCCCGTTCTTAAAAGATATTCAAGTTATTGGAAGCGGCCATAGAAAAAATTCATTATGCCCGCGTTGTTTTTCTGTTGATAGAGAAAGGTTAGTTTACTTATTTTTAAAAATTAAACATAAAGAAGTTTTCACTAAGGAACTGAAACTTCTTCACATTTCTCCGGAGGCTTCATTAAAATCTTTATTTAATTCATTACCAAATATAAATTATACAATTGGCAGGAATTATCGTGATAATTATTATTATAGGAATGAAAGAATTCAAATGAATTTATTTAATATGCATTATCCCGACAATGAGTTTGATATAATTGTGTGTAATCATGTTCTTGAGCATGTTAAGGATGATGAATTAGCTATGTCGGAATTGAACAGAATATTGAAGCCGGGTGGTTTTGCAATCTTACAAGTTCCTTATTCAAATTCAATAAGTGAAACAATTGACGATGAATTCCTTATTTTGCCTGAGCATAAAGAAAAATATTTTCCTAAATTTGAAAAAGTAAGAATTTATGCTAAGGATTATCCCGAAAAACTTAAACAGGCTGGCTTTCAGGTTTATAGATTCAATCCTGCAAATGAAAAAACCGAAATTGATATTAGTAAATATGCAATAAACCCTGAAGAAGATCTTTTTGTAGGGTATAAGTAAGCACACAAAAAATAATCATAACAGTGAACAGAACGCTGAAATATGATAATAAAATTTCTAATTTCAAATCGTGAATTATTACAAAAAATCAATATATGATATTCAATATAATACAGATAATTATTTTAATATATTTTTCAATAGCAACACTTTACATATTTATTTTTGCTGTTGCAGGTTTATTTAAATTAAAAAAAATCGTTCAACTTGACGATAAAAAGCGAAAGTTTGTTTTATTGATTCCTGCTTTTAAAGAAGATAAAGTTATTATTGAAACAGTAAAAACAGCTTTAAAATCTGATTATCCAAATGAATTATTAGATATTTATGTCCTTGCGGATTCGTTTAAAAAAGAAACTCTTATTGAATTAGAAAAGTTTCCGATAGAAGTTATCGAGCTTTCGTTTGAACAAAGTACAAAAGCAAAATCCATTAACAAAGCCCTTGAAATAATTCCTGATGATTATGAATATGTAATGATTTTAGATAGCGATAATTTGATGGAGAAAGATTTTGTTTCAAAAATTAATATTGCATTAAGCTCAGGCTATAAAATCATTCAGGGACATAGAGTTGCAAAAAACACCAACACACCTCTTGCAATCCTTGATGCTATTAGCGAGGAATTGGCAAATCATTTATATAGAAAAGGCCATAGCGTTCTCGGGCTTTCTGCAGCATTAATTGGCTCAGGTTTCGCAGTTGATTTTCAGACGTATAAAAAATTTATGAAAAACTTGGATTCTTACGGCGGGGAAGACAAACTTTTAGATCTCGAATTAAGAAAAGGTTTTGTGAAAATCAGATACATTGATGATGCATATATTTATGATGAAAAAGTTCAAAAATTTTGCGATTTTATTCCACAACGATCCAGATGGTTTGCTAATCAATATATTTATGGGAAAGCACATATTTTTCAGGGATTCAGACATCTGATAAAAAAGGGAAATATTGATTATTTTAATTACGCTTTCATACAAACTCAACCTCCGAGAATTTTCTTAATTGGATTTCTTTTTTTTATATCGGTTTTATCAATTATTTTTAATCCGATTTCCTTTACAATTGCATGGTTATCGGTTTTCTTGCTTTGTGTTATTGCTTTTCTTTTTTCAATCCCAAAACGATTTTACAACAGAAAACTAATTAAAGCGGTTTTATATTTACCGGTAGGCTTCTTTTGGATGATGGCAGCAATGTTTAACATGAAAGGATACACTAAAAGGCCCACAAGCACAAGCCATACAATAACGGATTTTGACATCAAATAATTTTTGAAAAAATGGAAAATTACAATTCCGAATATTACAAATCAATTTATGGCAGGGCAATTTTTGATGACGAACATTATAATTTAAAAGCAAAAATAGCCATAAAAAAGTATTTCAAAAATGTTCCAACTGATATTAATATTCTTGATTTTGGTTGTGGGTTAGGGTATAACACTTATTATTTTCCAAATTCTACAGGTTTTGATATTTCGGAATTTAGCATTGATTTTTGCAAACAGAAAGGTAAAAAAACTATAAAATCGCTTGATGAAGCAAAAAATGAGTCTTTTGATATTATTTTTTCATCTCATACTCTTGAGCATGTTGAATCACCTTTTGAAACGCTTAAATTACTTTATAAAAAACTTCGCCCCGGAGGAAAATTAATTTTGGTGCTCCCAGTTGAAAAATTTGGGAAATCAGATTTTAAACCTGATTCGAATCAACATTTATTTTTATGGAACTTCCGAACAATTAATAACTTATTGATACGATCAGGCTTTCAAATCCTCGAAAATTCTTATCGTAGAGGTTATGGATACGATAAATTTCATTCGATTGCTAAAATTAATTTCAAACTTTTTGAATTATTTACGACTATAACTTCCTTGATTTATGGAGTTAAAGAATTATTCATTGTGGCTAAAAAAGATTAACAAAAAAAAATAAAGTTTTTTTTAGTAAACTGATATTAGATGATTGGTGAAAATAAGTCGTAGAAAACAAATATCCGTTAGAAAAAATTTATTAATCTTTTGCCGAAAAGCATTAATAATCAATAATAAATTCTGATAAGCATCAGGGCAATCAAAAATTTTATTGCAGATCATTAAACTTTTTTATATTTTTGATAAATAATCAAGAAAGCTCAAAAATTAATAAAATGAAAACAAATTCAATGCTTTTAAAATTTAAATTTCATTCAGTCATCACAAGCTTTTACATAATTTTGTTTCTTCTCGCTTTTGTAGTTAATTCAAATTCACAAAATATTAATTGTGATCATTTAGTAAATCCTGAGGATTTAATGATTGATGGAGAAGGTACAATTTTCCCTGGCGACACAATTTGTTTGTTAGCGGGAGCTAAAGAATATTTATTTATAAAAAATCTTCATGGAGAAGCTGATAATTATATTGTTATAATAAATAAAGATGGAGAAGTAATTATTGATAATGATCATTATTACGGAATTTCGGTAAATAATTGTTCCTACCTGAAAATAACAGGAAGCGGAGTGGATGAAACTATGTATGGAATCAGAATTCTAAGAGTTTCTGAAGGAAGTGGCCTTGGCATAGGCAATAAAAGTACTGATATTGAAATCGAAAGGCTTGAAATTGCTAATACAAAATACTCGGGTATTGTTGCAAAATCATCGCCCGATTGTACATTTGAAACAATTAGAGAAAACTTTACGATGTTTAATACCAATATCCATGATAATTATCTTCACGATATCGGAAATGAAGGAATGTATATTGGAAGTTCATTTTATTTAGGGAAAGATATCTATTGCGATGGTGAGCCGGTTTTTGTTTTACCTCATGTTATGGATGGCGTTAGAATTTATAATAATATTGTTGAAAACACAGGTTGGGACGCAATTCAAGTTGGTTCAGCTACCACAGCTTGTTTTATTCACGACAATTCAATAAAACATGATAGTTACGCAGAAGAACAATGGCAAATGAGCGGAATATTGATTGGAGGAGGCAGTAATTGCGATTGTTACAATAATAGAGTTGAAGATGGAAAGGGTGACGGGATAGATGTTTTGGGTTTGGGAAATCAGAAAATATATAATAACCTGATAATTAATGCTGGAAAAACATATTTCCCCGGCGAAAACCCTACAATTCATCCAAAACATGGAATTTATGTCGGTAATGTATCAACATTAGAAAACGCAGGATATTATTTTTATAATAATACTATTGTAAGACCAAAAACAGATGGAATAAGATTTTCTAATTCCCATAGTTATGGCAACAAAATAATTAATAACATTATTACCGAACCTGGTGCTTTCAGCGAATATGGAGACAATTCGTATATTAATGTCAGCGATCCTTCAATTATCATTACAATTTCTGATAACCTGAAAACAAATGATTTAGACTTAATAAAATTTGTTAATCCTGAATTAGGGAATTATGATTTGGAACTTGGCTCACCGGCAATAAATTCAGGAATGACTCTTTTAAGCGAAGGAATAAATTTCGATATTTTAAATCGTTACAGGCCTTTTGCAAGCTTTTTTGATAAAGGTGCTTTTGAGTGCCATGATCCCGGGGCTTCTATCGACGAAATTTCTTTACAAAATAATTCTGTTCATCTTAAAGGAAACCGGCCAAATCCGTTTAGCGATTTTACAATTATTGAGTATTATATTCCTAAGGAAACGAGAGTTGAACTTTTGGTTTTTAACAGCATAGGCATTTTAGTCAAGGAAGTTACAAATGAAATCATTGAAGCCGGAAATCATAAAGTGAAATTTAATTCCGAAAACCTTTCACAAGGAGTATATTATTATAAGCTAAAGGTATCAGGAAAAAGTTTAACAAAAAATATGATAATCATATAATTCTGAGGAATCAATTATTAAATTAAATCTAAATACATGAAAGATAAAATTAAACGGCTAATTCCATTTTTTCTTGCAAAAAAGATCAGGGGTGGTTGGCAAAAATTTCTTGGATCATATTATAAAGGAAATGAATTGTTTTGCCCATTTTGTAAACATTATTTTAGAAAAATGCTCCCCGGAGGATTTAAGCTTCCAATCATTGAGGAAAAACAAATTATCGGCTCAGGGTATCGTAAAAATTGTGTTTGTCCAAGATGTTTTTCAACGGATCGAGACAGATTAATATATCTTTATCTAACCAAAGAAACCGATATTTTTGAGAAAAAAATCAAATTACTCCATATCGCACCGGAAAGTAGCCTGAAATACATCTTAAGAAATTCTAAAAACATTGATTATTATACAGGTGTAAAATATCTTGAAGGTTTTTATTATTCACCCGACACTTCAATCTTAGACATTGAAAACATCACATACCCTGATAATGAATTCGATGTAATTATTTGTAATCATGTTCTCGAACATGTTGATAACGATAAAATTGCAATGGCTGAATTATATCGGGTGCTCAAACCGGGAGGTTGGGCAATATTACAAGTTCCCATTTCTAATTCCCTGGAAAAAACTTATGAGAATCCTGAAATTACTGATCCTGAAGGTCGAGAAAAACATTTCGGGCAATTTGATCATGTACGTTTATATGCAAAAGATTATAAAGATAAGTTAAGCGAAGCCGGATTTAAAGTGAAAATATTTTCTCCAATTAACGATAGATGGGATTTTGACCAAATAATTAAAAAGCATGCAATTAATCCCGATGAAAATTTATATATTGCAATGAAATAAGTGTACTCAAAAGAAAAAGTAAAAATGAAAAGAAAAATATTCCTATTTGTAACTTTTTTATTCGTTACAATTTTAACAATTAGGACATCAGCTAATGATAGTATTTCAGAAAATTTAAGTTCAAAAGAAATTATTTCTGAAATAAATCTTGATACAATTGAAGGTATTGACAATAAAATTTTTGCACTATTAAAACTATCCAAAACAATTCTTCCCGAATCGGCTAGAAAAAGTATTGGTTTTGCTAAGCATGCTCTTGAACTTGCAACCGAATCAAATCTTGATAAAGAGAAAGTAATAGCCTTAAAAAGAATAGCAAAGGCTTAT
>Ga0208648_1001345_pt1 | contig 20421 bp, 17 predicted proteins | sample AntAceMetag02UKL_FD_184772 | JGI IMG/M metagenome (GOLD analysis project Ga0208648, IMG submission 184772) | Saline lake microbial communities from Ace Lake, Antarctica - Antarctic Ace Lake Metagenome 02UKL (SPAdes) (version 2) | ecosystem: Environmental > Aquatic > Non-marine Saline and...
AAATGCAGATCGCTTTAAGACAATAATCCAATCCCATTCTGATTGCCTGAAAATTGATAATTCTTTTAATTTTTGGGCAATCAGGTTATATAATACATTACCATGAAAAATTATAATAAAATAAAAGACAGCTGGTTTTCAGAAATCTGTTCTCTGTGGCCGGGAATGTCGCTTTCCCTTGAGATAAAAAAAGTCCTGTACAGCAAAAAAAGTCAATTTCAACAGATTGACCTGTATCAGACAAAGAATCATGGGAAAATGCTTGTCCTGGACGGGATTATTCAGCTTACTGAATCAGATGAATTCGCTTACCAGGAGATGCTTGCCCATATTCCTTTGTTTGCCCATCCCAATCCTGAAAACGTTCTGGTCATTGGTGGTGGGGATGGCGGTATTTTAAGGGAAGTTGGCCGTCATGACTGTGTAAAACAGATTGATTTTTGTGAAATTGATGAAGATGTCATCAAGGTATCAAAACAATTTCTCCCTGATCTTGCCTGCGGATTTGATGATCCCAGGGTCACCGTTCATATCGCCGATGGCAATTCTTTTGTTAAGGAAAAAATAAATAAATATGATGTGATTATCGTGGATTCCTCTGATCCCATTGGTCCGGGTGAAGTATTATTTAAACAGCCCTTTTACAAAGGTTTAAAAGCTTCATTAAGGCAGAATGGTATTATTGCCACCCAGGGGGAATCTTTTTTTTTGCATAAAGAGTGTGTTACCAATCTTGTGAAAATCACAAAAGAGCTGTTTCAGGTTCAGGCATATGCTTATATCCTGGTGCCGACATATCCGGGAGGGCATATCGGTATTTGCCTGGGATCCCGGGGGCCTGAGCTTAAAAAGCCCTTTCGTGCCATCCCTGAAAATATTCAGAACCAATTAAAATATTATAGTCCAAAAATCCATGAAGCTTCTTTTGTTTTGCCTTATTTTGCCCAGAAAATGTTTGAAGCCATATAGGGAAAGAAAAATATTTAAAAATGCCAGACGAGCCGTCATCAAAACTTATCATAAAGACCATTAAATCCGCTTCAAAAAAGGATTTAATACGCCTCTACAAGGAGGCAGGGTGGTGGGATACATCCCATGACAAACACCCAGAATTTTTAAATCATATTGTGAAAGATTCAGCTGTTTTTGTGGGGGCTTTTTGGGAAAAAAATCTCATCGGAATAGGTCGGGCCCTTTCCGATCTTGCAAGTGATGCTTATATTCAGGACGTTACTGTTTTAAAAGAATTCAGGAGCAAGGGAATTGGCAGAAAAATTATTCAAACATTAATAAAAAAATTAAAGGAAAATGGTGTTGACTGGATCGGCCTTGTTGCACAGCCAGGAACATCTTCCTTTTATGAGGAACTGGGATTTGAAGTGCTTAAAGATCATGTTCCGCTAAAATATAAGGATTGATAAAATGTATGCTGCAGGAGAAGCGGTTTTACTAAAACCACAAAAATCAGGATTTCCAAAGTTTAATCGTTTTACATTAAAAGATCAGGAATTGATCCAGACATATATTGACACGTTTAAACCCATGTCCTGTGAATATAATTTTTCAAATCTTTTTGCCTGGCAGGATGTTAACAAAATGTCTTGGAGCTTATACCAGGAAAGGCTTTTGATTTATAATGGGATTTTGCAAGCTGCCTTTATGCCTTTGGGCGAGGATTTTTATCCTGAAGAACTGGTTATTTTATCATTGAACTTGAAAAAGGCAGGGCTTACACCCGATATCAGTCTTGTAACATCTAACTATCTGAAAAAATTTCCAGAGATTGAAAATTATTATACGGTCAAAGAAGAACGCGATTATGCAGAATACATCTACGATGTTAACAGCCTGTGTGATCTTAACGGGATAAAACTCCACAAAAAAAGAAATTTGATCTCACAGTTCAAACGATCCTATCCTGATTTTGAAGTTCACCTGTTAAATGGTGAACACAAATATAAAGCAATGGGGTTAGCCCAGGACCAGCTGAAAAGGAGAAAAAAACGATCACAAACACTTGATCAGGAATTTTATGCAATTCAAACATCATTTGATTATTTTGACGAACTGGGTCTGGAAGGGCTAGTGCTGACCCTGAAAAGCAAGGTGGTTGCTTTTTCTGTTTTCAGTAAATTGAACCATTCAACCTATGACATCCAGTTTGAAAAAGCAGATACAGATTACAAAGGGGCAGCCCAGGTGATCAACCAGGAGACGGCACAATATCTTAAGGATAAATGTCTTTATTTTAACAGGGAGCAAGATCTAGGAATTAAAGGTCTTCGCCAGGCAAAAATGTCATATGATCCTGTAGAGTTAAATACACCTCACAGCCTTATTTTTAACCCGCCCAATTAGGTAGTGCCTGACTGAAAACCCCGTGTTGGGGTGAGTTTTCGTTCAAACACTAGGTAGGAAAAAACTCATGCTCTACACACTTGATCATTGTCTTGACAGGTCGTATACCTTGTAAAGCAAGAAAATTTATTTAGCGCTTGACTTTTCTTGTTATTGATATATTATTTTGCGAAATGCTGCTGTTTTATTCGAAAGAGCAGAGGTTTCAGCCTAAAGGTGTATATCCCAATGAAAAAAAGGTATTATCCTTAAAGTTAGAAGCCGGTATTATTTTTATTTTTATTACAGGAGATTGCCAACATGGCTAATGGTATCGTAAAATGGTTTAACGACTCAAAAGGTTTTGGATTTATCGAACAAGAAGGCGGAAAAGATGTATTTGTGCATCATTCAGGCATCAATTCAACAGGTTTCAAATCACTGAATGAAGGAGACCGTGTTTCCTTTGATATTGAAGAAGGACAGAAAGGTCCTGCCGCAACAAATGTAACCGTGCTTTAGTTAGCCGTTTTATTTGTTTTAAAAAAGTCATCTTGGTGACTTGAAAAAATAAAGTCCCTGAACAGATTAGTGTTAAGGGACTTTTTGCTTTTTGTGTCAATAGACTTTGTCATGTAAGGATAAACCAGCTCATTTGTAATAGTTTAGCCCGTTAAAAAAAGTTATCTCAGAGCCCTGTCTGATGGATATTTGCAGGAGGTTAAGCGTTTAGCATCGAAACAAATATCCATCAGACAGGGCGGTTTCAAGCATAAGAGCTGAATAGTTACGCTCATTCCTGATTTATGAGCTGGTTTCATTAATTTGTACATCCTCCTCCTCTGCTGGGGAAGTTGTATCAATATAGGTCTTGGCAATATTGGCGGAATATAAAACAATCTGTTTCATCAGATCCATTAATTCCATGTGGATTTCAGTGGTTTCAACGGAGTCCTCTTTTCTAAGAATAATTCGTTTAAGATGTCTTGCTCTATAGCTTGATTCCAGATCTCGATATTTTTTTTCTTTTTTCATGATCCGATCGGCAATATCGGGATTGGTTTCCAGGAATGCCTGTTTTAGACGGCTGATCTGTTTTGAAACCTTGCTGTGATAAATGAGCAGCTCTTCTTTGCCTTCGGCGGAAAAATCATAACAAAGCCTTTTTTTCCTGGTAATCAGGGGAATCATGTTTCTGTGAATAATATCCCCTATACTTTCCATGTCTTTAACAATAGATACCATTCCAAAAACCTCTTTGGCCTGTTCTTCTGTAATGTTGCCCTGGGCGATATTTGTAAGATAGGTACTTAATTTTTTTTCCAGAAAATTGATTTTAGCTTCACGCAATTGAAGGCCGCCAAGGAGGGTCAGGTCTGGGAAAATTGCATCTCTTTTGGGAATTTCCCGTATCAGGTACTCAGCATCGTCATCTTTTCCCAACTCTCTACATAGCTGCTCTTCATCAGACAGAAAAGGCACAATGATGGCGTTGAGCATTCGCCCTAGAAGCAGTGCCATGCGGGATATTTCCCTGCGGGCCAGATCCATGGCCAGAGAAGGTGTATCCAGCATGGAATCTTCAATATATAGTGTTGTGATTTCACCGCTTTTAGGCATTGGTTTGTCAGGGTAAATCTTGTAAATTATTTTTGAAAAGATATTTATAAAGGGCAGAAAAAACAATCCCAGGCTCACATTAAATATGGTATGGGCATTTGCCATTTGCCGAGCAGTGCCTGAATCGAATTTTACAGCCAGGGCTCTGATAATATCGGCAAATTGCGGGATCCAGAAAATAAACAGGCAAACCCCGGCAACCTTGAACATGACATGGGCGATGGCCACCCGTTTTGCTTCTCTTGACGTCCCAATACCTGCAAGGGCTGCTGTAACACATGTGCCGATATTTGCGCCCAAAATAACCGGAATACCGGCTTCAAGAGTTATAAGCCCCTGCTGTGCCAGAACAATAAGCACACCCGTTGTGGCGCTGCTGCTCTGAACAATTGCGGTAAAGGCTGCACCGATAAGGAGACCCATAAATGGATTTTCCAGATCCTTCATCAGATTGATGAAAGCCGGATAGGTTCTGAGAGGCTTCATGACATCACTCATCAGTTTCATGCCAAAAAATAGAATCCCAAATCCCAGAATAATATCTCCGATGGCCTTTATTTTTTCTGTTTTGCCGAACATTCTCAAAAGAAAACCAATGGCCACCATGAGAAGTGCATAATCTGTGAGTTTGAATGCAATCATCTGGGCAGTGATGGTGGTGCCGATATCTGCACCCAATATAACGCCCAGGGACTGGGCAAAAGTAAGAAGGCCTGCCTGGACAAAGCTCACAAGCATTACAGTTGTCGCACTGCTGGATTGAATTATCATGGTGACAAAAGCGCCTACGATCAAGGCAATGACACGATTTTTGGTCAAAGAGGCAAGAATGGAACGCATTTTATTGCCTGCAGTGCTTTTCATGCCAGTGCTCATTTTATCCATACCATACAGGAAAAATGCAAGCCCTCCGGCAATACCAATAAAAATATGCTTCCAGGGGATATCCTGAGATCCGGCAGTCTCAGCCAGTGCAGGGGTTGATAGCCAAAACAGCAGTAATAATAATATTCCAAGGCTTACTATGATAATGGATTTTGCTGATTTTATTTTTCTCATTTTTAACCTGGCGTGCTGATTATTGAAAAAAAATTTCAAGTTTTTGGTCAGGCACTTAATATTATTAAACTGGAAATCAATTTAAGTCCATTTATTCTTTTTTTTTATCTGGATATTTGCCATAAGAAATTTTACATAACCCGTTCCATGGTGATCGACTTACGTCCGCTGGATGGACATTGCTACAAGCTCTAACCTGAAGGTCACACGTAAGATTACTTTCGCTGACCGCCATGAACTCGCTCATTCTTCGCTTAAACACCATAGCGGTTTAACCGCTACAGCAATCAAGAGCTTGTAAACCATGATCCATAATGCTCCAGTAAGGCAATCACCCTTTCACTGGAAGGTATAGCAAGTTCGTAAATGTTTTTTGCAAATATTCAGAAGTAAGGACAGGGCCACTGCATGTAAATAATATTTATTTCTTATCCTCTACAAGGATTGTAATTGTTGGCACAGCAACTAGTTCCGGTCAATTTGCCTTGAATGAGCATTTTGCGACGTGTTGTTACAGGCTCTGGCGGGCGTAACGTTAAGTGGCGGGAATTGTTTGAGGGAACCTAAGTTTTTCCGCAACAAGTGTAGCCCGACATAGAGCCTGTCAATATGTCCCATCCAGCGATGGAAAGGCAAATTGATCTGAACGGGTTGGCATAAATTGTTTAGAAAATATGATTCTTATGGCAAATTTCTAGTTTTTTTATATCAGTAATTTTATCTGCTGTAGTTTATTGTTTTGGTTTCCTATTTTTTTTGAAGAATTTAAAAAATATAAATAGGATGAAATAATATAAATACAAAAGGGAAAATTTTTTTATACAAACTGGAATATTCATGTATTATATAATATTAATTACAAATTAAACTGGAGTTGGCAGATTTGAGTGGGTGGGGTCAGGTCTTCCTTATTGTAGTTTTTGACGGTTTGACAACAAATTATTGATAAAAAATACAATAAAAAAAATCTGACCCCGTCTGCAATGGCTTAAGGTACAAGTTGAGTAATAATTATTATAAAATCAAGAAGGAGAAGATTGTGATCCCCTGGGAAGAGATCGACCGGGCTAAAATTCCTGGAGAAAAAGGAGACATCACACTGCGGAAGCGAGGCACGGAATTCTCAATCCGAATTGCAGGGATAGAGCTGATGAACAGCCGCCTCCATGGCTCTGAGGATGATCTTGGAAAACTTACATGCAGCCGCATCAAAGGAAAACCCAACCTGAGGGTTCTTATTGGAGGTCTTGGTATGGGCTACACCCTTTCGGCAGCACTTGAACAATCAAGTCGAGATACACGCATCATAGTATCTGAATTGATCCCTGCTGTGGTCAGGTGGAACCGGGAATACCTGGGGCATCTTGCAGGAATGCCGCTGGATGATCCCAGAGTGGCAGTTGAAGAAGAAGATGTGGCAAAAATTATCAGGCAAAGAAGATCTGCCTGGGATGCAATACTTCTTGATGTAGACAACGGTCCTGAAGGGCTTACCCGGCAAGCCAATGACTGCCTTTACAGCAGATCAGGCCTAAAAACATCTTTTTTGGCCCTCCGTCCCGGAGGTATCCTGACCATCTGGTCTTCCAAAGCAGACGAGGCATTCACCCGTCGTATGAACCAGTGTGGATTTCACACTGAAACTTTAACAGTGCGGGCACGCAAACCCGGGAAAGGAGGTAAGCATATAATCTGGCTTGGAGAAAAATTCTAATTTCATTTTGACAAACATTCATTTTGACAAATCCTTGAATTTTGTGCTCTTTCGGTGTAGACTTTATAAAATCAGCCTGGCAGTACGCTTGTTAACCTATTAGGGAAATACCAGGCTTGTTAATATATTAGTATCTTTGATCACAGAGTTTTAGTGTTAAATGGTTTAGATCAGTTTCTTTTGTTGTTTGTCAGGGACCAAAGAAATTTTACACCTGCTAAGTGGTTTAAGAAAGTATCAATTTCAAAACAAGGAGGAAACATGGAACCCGACAAATTTAGAGAATCCAGACAGGCAATAAACCGTTTATGCAAAGGCATTGATTTATTAATTGAGCAAAAAGAACGTGAAGCATCAGCAGAGGGCCATATCGAGGTAAGTTCCCGGTTGGATATCTTGACGCCACAGGCAGAAGGAGAAATCCAGGAACGGTCAGTAAAAAACCTGAGTATTAAAATAAGGGGATTGTCAAACCTTATCGCCAAATTGAAACCCAAAAAGAAACCAGCAATTAAAAAAGAAGCAAAAATCGCTATTGCCTGGGATGAAGAACGCCTGGGACAATTGTCAACTGCTTTTTTGAAAAAAGTATTCATGAATATGGGAGATGATACAAAAGCCAGGGTTTGTTTTGGCACCACTGGAAAAGGTATCAGGCCCAGTTATCAGATTGAATTTGACAACCGGGAAACCACGGCGTTTACCGGCTCAGGCCACAAGCCCCAGGCAAAACCCATTTTACCCGGCACAAAAAAAATATCCCAACCCTTTTCCCATGAAGTGATTGATTCAATTCTGCGCGGGAAATAAAACAGGACATGACAGTTTTTTATGCATCCTTTGGTTGAAGGGCAGCGATGGTTCAGCAAAACAGAACCGGAGCTGGGGGTGGGAACCCTTGTTGAAATTAATGACAGAACCATATGCATCCGGTTTGATTCAAGGGACTGCATCCGGCAATACACTCTGGAAGCAGCTCCTTTAAAGCGGCTTGTTTTCAAACCCGGCGATAACATTCAATTAAAAAATAATAGTAGTCTGATAATTGAGATAGTTTCTGAATCAGGAGGACTTCTCTATTATGCTGGGAAGAACCAGGTTGTCTGTGAGAAAGACCTGTCTGATTCTTCACAAACTGCTTATGACCTTCAGGGTAAAAAGGGTATTGGTTGTTGCCCCGGAGTCATTGGTCCATCAGTGGTTTATCGAATTATACCGGAAATTCAATCTTTCTTTCATGATTTTTAATGAAAACTATTGTTTAAGCCTTGAGCAGGGGGGGCTGAAAACAAATCCATTTCTGGAACACCAACTGGGTATTTTAAGTTATGATTTCCTTAAATCCAAAAAACGACAGGCACAGGTTTTTGAAGCAGGATGGGATATGGTTGTCATTGATGAAGCCCATCATATTACAGATGATGAAAACCGCTATGACTTTATCAAGTTTCTTGCACGAAAAGTATTCGGACTGATGCTGCTCACGGCCACACCGGAGCAGATGGGTATAAAAAATCATTTCCTTCATCTAAAACTTCTTGATCCAAAACGTTATTTTGATTTTAACAATTATCTTAATGAAACAGCCCATTATAAAAAGACCATTAAAATCATTCATGAATTGATACAAAAAGGGGAAAGTATTGATCATGTTCTTGATTCCTATGGCCCGGGCAGGGTGATTTTCAGGAATACAAGGAATGCGATAAAAGGGTTTCCAAAACGAGTGGCCCGATTAAAACCCTTGGGGGCAACCCCATCTCAAATCAAGGCCATGAACCAGGAATTTTTTAAAGGCACTATAACCTATGATTTCACAGATGATCCGAGAATTTTATATCTTGTTGAATTGATAAAACAAAAAAAGAAACTTCTTGTGATTTGTAGTTCAAAAGAAAAAGTGGATGCCATTGATAAGGCCATTGCAACTCATATATCACTTGATATTGCCAGGTTTGATGAAACCATGAATCTTTTGCAGCGGGACAGAAACGCTGCCTGGTTTTCCAGAAAAGACGGGGCAAAAATGCTGATCTGCTCTGAAATAGGTAGTGAGGGAAGAAATTTTCAATTTGTGCACCACTTGTTTTTATTTGACCTGCCCTTGAACCCTGAGCTTTTGGAACAGCGAATCGGAAGAGTAGACAGGATCGGCCAGAAAAATGAAATCAAAATTCATGTTCCATATATTCTGGGAAGCATGTACGAAATCCTTGCCAGGTGGTATATGGACGGGTTGAACCTGTTTGAAAAAAATATCAATGGTGTTCATTTAATCTATAAAAAATTTGAAAAAAACCTTCAGGACCTTTTCAGGCAATCAAAAAATAAAACAGCTGTTGAAAACAAACTATTAGACAAATTGATATTAGAAACAAAGGACTATTGTATCAAAGTTGATAAACAACTGGACAAGGGTAAAAATATTCTCCTTGAAATGAATTCCTTTAAACCAGAATCAGCTAAAACAATTATTGATCATATTATCCACAGGGATAAAAATATTGACCTTGAGGAGCTTTTGATAAAAGTTTTGGATCATTATGGCATTGAAACGGATTTTATTGATAAAAGCATATTCAAGTTGGATTCAAACAACATGACAGAGGAAAAATTTCCGGAGAGGGCAGGTCTGTCAGATATAATGACCTTTAATAGACAGACTGCCATTGTCAGGGATGATGTGGATTTTTTTTCCTGGGATCACCCCTTTGTCCAGAATACCTTTGAATATTTTATCACCAATGGTACAGGATCATGTGCGACCGCACTTTTAAAGGGGCAAAGCCAGCCTGGAGTTCTGATGGAAACTGTCTTTGTCCTGGAATGTGTTGCTCCAAAAAACTTGAATATTGAAAGATATTTAATGGCAGATCCCATCCACATTATAGTTGATCACGAGGGGAATAATATTCCTTTGAAAAATCAATTCAGGCTTTTGTCAAAAAAATTAATACAGGATCAAAGCACCTGGTTCCAGGATCTGGACCAGGTTAAGCAGATACTGATCCCGGCCATGATGGAGAAAAGTGTTTTAATTGCCAGGGATCGTTCAGAAATCATGATAAAAAAGGGCAGGGCACTGGCCTTGGATATCCTTGGAAAAGAGATAACAAGGCTTTATGAATTAAAAAACATAAACCCAGGTATCAGTAAAAGGGAAATAAAACTGGCCCAAACCTCGATGGATTTGATTCTGGAACACTTGTCTTCTGCCAGGCCCAGGATTGATGCCATAAGGTTGATCCGGGTTCAATAAAAAATAGATTTTATAGTTTAAAATTTATTTATATATGAAATTTACCTGTTTTTTTATTGCATGACAAATCAAATTTCGTTTATAGTGTTGTTTTGAAACAGGACTGGATAAAAAAATAAATAAAGAAAGGATACAAAATGAAAAACCCTATTGATAATTATTGGAACCTTAAACTTGCATCTGTAAAAGAAAGCCTTGAAAATAATAATTTTGAAGTCTTTATCGCTCAGAATGCAAAGCAAGCAAAAGAAATAGCTGTTAATGATATTATTCCCAAGCTTGATATTAAAAGTGTTTCCTGGGGCGGGTCAATGTCCTTTGTTGCCACTGGCCTTTTCCATGAATTAAAGGATAATCCGGATATTAAGGTTTTCAATACATTTGATACACGTCTTTCAAAAGAAGAAATGATGGATCTTCGAAGGCAATCCTTGATGGTGGACCTTTTTATTACAGGCACCAATGCCGTAACAGAACAAGGTCAACTGGTTAATCTTGATATGATGGGGAACAGGGTTGCGGCGATCATGTGGGGTCCCAAAACGGTATTGCTGGTAATTGGCAGAAATAAAATTACCAGTGATCTGGAAGAAGCCATGTTCCGGATAAAAAATTATGCTGCGCCTGTAAATACCATGAATCTTGACAAGAAAACACCCTGCAGTAAAACCGGTGTATGCCATGACTGCGACAGTCCTGACAGGATTTGTAATTATTGGACAATTACAGAAAAAAGTTTTGTAAAAAAAAGGATTAAGATTATTCTCGTAAATGAAGACCTGGGATTTTAAACCATGCAGAAAATTCTTGTTTTCCAGCAGAATGGGTCTGGAAAAACTAAAATACACGGCATCAATAAATTTAGTGAAAAACAATTTATTATTGAAACCTTTGATATTGATGTACCATTGCCTCCGGTTATTGATGATACATCCCCATATCTGCCAAAGACCATAAAAGCAGATATTGTGCTTGATTATTTAAAACACAGGGATCTTTCAGATGATTTAAGTGTTTTATGTAAAAAACTGGATATCCCAATGATTGCTTCGGGCAAAAAAATAACAACGGGAGATGCCATATGTCCACCAGTCTGCTGTGCCCTTTCCCGGCAGAGTCGAATTGGGGATTATGGCAAGGCCTTTGGCACACCTGAGATTGAAGTGATAGTTGAAAAGGATATGATTGCACAGATCAAGGTATTAAAGGGTGCGCCCTGTGGTGCAACATGGAATGCGGCAAACAAAATTAAAAATATGCCCATTGAAAAGGCATTGACCCGATTCGGCCTGGAGGTTCAGTTTTTTTGTTCGGCAGATCCTGCGTCCTGGGATCCCCTTTGGGGTAAAAGTCCGGTTCACCTTGCGGCAGATATCCACTCTGCTGTTTTAAAGGCTGCTTTAAAGAAAAAGAAAGAGAATTAATATTTGATTTCAAATATTTTAAAATTGGTCAGGGGTTTTATTTGTCATGGGGATTTCTCCTGGTTAAATTGTTGAGGGATGCTTTTTTAATGATATTAGCGCCAAATTTTTCCGATATTGAATCCACTGCTGTATCCACGGATTCCCATTGCTCTTTTGGCCAGTCCTGGTCCTGTATCAGTTGCATCTGGACCGGGGTATTTTTATCTTTGAGGGCGGTAACACCTACTCCCACAAGTCTAATTTTCTTTTTTAACAGGACTTTTTCATACAGGGCAAGGGCTTGATGAAAGATAGCAGATGAAGAGCAAATAGGGGCATCAAGTTTTTTACTCCTGGTGATTTGTGAAAAATCAGAGAACTTAAGCTTGATAAATACATTTTCACAGACAAAATTTTTTTTTCTTAAATCCTTGCCAACGCTTTGCGATCTTCCCAAAATGACCTGTTTAATGGTTTCAAAATCAAAAATATCTTTTGAAAGTGTTGTTTCACTGGAAATGGATTTTCTGATATAATTGGTTTCAACACTTGATGAATCAATGCCATTTGAAAGCTCTAAAAGCCTTTTGCCCAGTTTGCCAAATTTCCGGGTTAATATGGTGAGAGGATATTTTTTGACATCTTCCAGGGTTTTGATCTGCAGGAGTTCCATATTTTTCATGGCGCTTTGTCCAATCCCTGAGATTTTGCCGATGGGCAGGGTAAAAATGAAATTTTCTACCTGGTGCGCTTTAATATGGGTTAATCCATCCGGCTTATTCATGTCAGATGCGATTTTTGCCAGAAATTTAATGGGTGCAATCCCCACAGAGCAGGTTAAAGAAATGTCTTTTTTGATCTTGTTTTTTATGGCAAGGGCAATTTGTTCCGGGGAGCCGAACAGGCGTTCACACCCTTTAATATCAACATATGCCTCATCAATGGAAACCTGTTCCATCAAAGGAGAAAAATGTGAAATGATTTCCATTATTTTTTTTGATTCAGTTTGATACTTTTTCATATCCCCGGGAACAATAATTAATTGTTCGCACTTTTGTTTTGCCATAAACACGGGCATGGCAGAATGGATACCGAATAATCTTGCTTCATAGCTTGCCGTTGACACAACACTTCTTTCTGAGTTTCCTGAAACCACGACAGGCTTGTTTCTTAGACCCGGGTTGTCTCTTTGTTCAATCGCGGCAAAAAACGCATCCATATCAATGTGCAAGATCATTTTTTTTATCCCAAGAATATATTTGTAGACCTTTCCATGGTATAGGATAATATTTTTAGGGTCAAGATTTACGTGTCCCCTTTCAACTATGAAGCTGCCACGGCCTGTTTAGTCAAATGTGAAAAGCCTGGCCCTGAGGGCGAGAACGATGGATTTCTGTTATTCGGTACAAGGGCATTATGATTTACAAAATTATCAACAGCATGCTTAAAGACCTTGGCCTTAAAACAAATGGTGATGGAAGGGGACCGCACACCTTCCGGCATTATGTGGCTACAAATTTGCGTTACAATTTTATTTAAAGGTCTTACACACGGTTTATGGGCATGATGTTAAAATATTAATGATAGAATGCAGTATCAATCGGTTACAGGAACTCTCCAATATAGCTTCATGGGATCTTGTTTATTTAATTTTGTTTTTGGTTATATAATTGAATATTTTTTTGGGAGATTATTTGTCTTGCACTACAATTTATAGTACTGTGATTTCCGGTGTAGGAATTTTAATAAGAGAGGTGATTTTCCTCCTTCCCCCTCGATGCGGGTACCGTCGGTCAAATCCACGGTCCCTTTCACCCATCCCTTGATTATGATTTCGTCCCGGTGGGAGAATTTTAGGCCGCCCCTGGATATATCCTTGATTTCTAATTTTTGGCCCCTTGCTCGAAATATTGCCCGTTTGGCGACGGGATAGGTCGTACGCATATGCTTTCTATTTTCGATGCCGATATATTCAATATTTTCCATCTGATCACCCCTTGCCTTCGGTTGCTTGGTGGTCTTTTTAGCAAAATACGATAAGAACTTGCTTTCTGTCAAGAAAATATAAAAATGGGCACTTGATAAAAACCAGCCCCGGATTTAACGCATTATTAAAGCCCTTCGAAAAGCAGGTTTATCTGAATCCTGAATAACAGGAATTATCTACTGTTTTTTTTGAATCAGACTTGATACTATATCTTGCAGTATAGATAACACTTTTTTGTCTCTTGGCATTCAACTATATTTAACAGAAGCTTATTATAAGCCATTCTTTCGTGTTCCGGTAAATATAACAAATTGATATCAAGCGATTTAAAAAAATAGTTTTCTGAGCTTTGGGCACAAGCTACTGTATCGCCAATTATGTTGAATATCAGGATAAAATTTTGAATCAACTTTAGTATGTATAAAATTTAGTATTGCGTTTTCAGGCTGGGAGTGATTATCTCCAATATAGGTTCTTGGGAAATTTTAAAATTTGATTGTTCCATTTTCCATATAATTGAATATTTTTTGGGGAAATTATTTGCCGAATACAATATCTTTGTATTCTTGGACTATGCCTCGAATTGGTTCCCAAATTTTAATGATTCCATTTTGTACATCAAAAACTTTCCCATGATTTTTGGAAGAAACAGTCTTCATTTGAGGGAAGTTCCTATGAAATTCTGGCTGGTTATTGTATCTCTCCATAAGCATTTGTTCCGTAATATCAGAATCGATTTCTTCTTCCATTTTCAGAAACAGGGTTAAAATTTTTGAATTTATTTGATGTTGTTTGTTTGCCCAAGCAGGTAGCCTCCGATGCATTTTGTTAATTTCATGCCTGACTAAATCTTCGCCCAGTATTTTTACGGCATGAAATTGTTCTTTTGCAGTTGAAGTATTTCGGCTATCGGAATGTGTTTGAAAATGCACGGTCTCTAATTTATGGATTTCCAAAAGCAATTCAAGGGCATCCCCGTGAAGTTGCTCTTTTGTACTCCCATCTCCTAATTGGGATATGTCTGTAGTCAATTGCTTCGCCATCTTTTTAATTGTTATAATGATATCTTTCATGATGAATTCTCCTTTTTTATCATAAGATTTAAAAAAATATAAAAATATCCATTAAGTACATATAATATTAAATAATAACTTATAAGTCAATAAGTTTTTAAATAAGTCTCATAGTCGAGATAAATTCTATGATAGATTAATCCTAAATCTGAATAAGATTACGCTATATGAGCCAAGAACGGCATTGTAAGCCATTATTGCATATTCCTGTATAATATATACATCACAGATTTACAGATTCTTGGATAAAAATTTTCAGAGCCTTGGCCAAGATCCGCTTACTCTAAATAAGTTGAATGGAATCTTGGTTTATTTGATTTTGTTTTTGGCTATCTAATTGATTTTTTTTTGCAAATTGACAAGCTATTTGAACTTTGCTATGGGATTGTAAGGAATTAATAATCCGCGACAAAACCAAAATGATGGATAAAATACAATTCGTCATGAAGATAATAGAAAATATTTAAATGAGGTAATTATGAAACTAAAATATATTTTTCTTGCTATTATTTCTTTAACATTCTGCCTTTATGGTTGTGTAGAGAGCCAAAAAGTTGTCATTGCTAAATCAGGGATTCATTATGTAAAACCACAAACTTCAAAAGATGTAATACAGGGTGAAAAGGTCAAATACCAATTGTGGTATGATAAAGATAAATGGGATATTATCTATAAGGGACATCCTTGGTATGAAGAGATTGAAGGTATGATGAAAAACAAACGAGTGATTAATGCTAGGGCTATTGTTCATAAATCTCAAGAATTATTTTGTTTCGTGAAAGAGGAACGTATACCTAGTCCATTTAAAACAATTTCCACTGTAGTACATTCGCAAATGAATATTATAAATGAAGAAATAAGAAAGGTAAATGGCCAAGATGTTCTGTATATAAAGGGCTATGCAAAACGTGACGACCCCCCTGGAACAAGCAACATGATAGTTCTTAATTATTATTTAACAAACAAATCCGGTACGGTGACGGTTAGTGTATCAACGGGAAAGAATTTAATTTCAGACTATGAATCGGAAATATTCTCTTTGTTAAACGGACTTATTGACCTTTCCTTAGAGAAACAAACTGATGATGACATTGAATCAAAACTAATAAAATTAAAAAATATGCAGGATAAAGGTTTGATTACCCAGGAGGATTACGACAAGAGTAAAGGCAAGCTACTTAATAAATATGGCTTAAAATCAACTACCCACAGCGATGTAAGAGTTTTGCCAGTGCGTAGTGGTGTGTCAAGCCAACTACAAAAAGCCACTACTTACCCCATTAATGGAAAATGGAAAATTTCAGCCTCGGAAAAAAATAATCAATATACAGAAGCAAAGTATAAAGACCCTTTATTCTTTATATTCACTGATAATACGTTTGACCTTGTTGGTGATAATGAAAGTTTTTTGGATTTGATGAAAATGCCTAAAACATATTACACTATCAGAAATCAAAAGATTGTTTTGAATAATCAAAATAATGAAAAATTAATGGCAGATATCGAATTTTTAAAACCAGACTTGATAAAGCTCACAAATATAAAACAGAATTCCAGGCAAGTCAGAATTCTTATCTTGAGCGTGTGGGGCGCCCTAACAGGCAATGGTGTTTTGCAATATTTAGACTCCCAACCGGATAAGGTTTCAGAATTAACAAAAGATTTGGCTATTTATTTATCCAGGGTAAGATAATCATTAGTGCCCGTACCGGCTATGATATGCTTCCTGGGATTGGGGGTAAAGCAAACAATATCTATATACGCCCGAAATTTCCGGTTAAACTATATGAACCAAGAACGTTATCAAAAGCCATGTTTTCATATTCCAGTTAATGTATAAAAATCCATTTTAACAAAATCACCCATTCATTTTTATAGGATATAAAGTTTTACAGAGACCAATTTCTCTCACTAAACTTTTTAATATATAGATCACATTTTAACAGATTTTAAAGAATTGCATTCCTGCAGTGCCATGCCTAAACAGATGCGTTGAACAAAGCAATGCCGGAGAAGGGCTGGAATAATATGTGTACGCGCCCAACCGTGCTTTTCCACAACCTGTGGACCGGCAAAACTTTTCAAAAAACCGCCATTTGTCGAAAATGCCAGGAATAGCATTTTCGACAAATGGTCTGTTCAATATTTTTTTAAAATTTATTTTGCAGTGAAAGGAATCGGGAACTGTGTATTTTTTGAGATAAATCGGCATTTAGGAAATTTGGCAATGTTGATCTACACGGGTATGGGGTTAAAACAAAAGAAACATTGATTGTCACGGGTTTAATCTGGTATGAGGGCGTATAATGTTTAAAGTAAAAAAATATCGGGAAAGCAATTTTTAATACCGGAGTAAAAATGAAATTTAAAACAATTATGGTTGGTTTGATTCTGCTGCTTTGTTTTTGTCTGTCAGGATGTGGGAACAATGATACACAAGAAAATGATGAGCCATCCGGGTTAAAAAAACATGTTCTTTCCAAAGAGGAAAAAAAATATATAATTTTACCTGAGCATATTAAATGGCTGGCCAATGAATCAGACCCGGTTTTTTCATCTGAAAAAGCCCAAAAAGGCGGAATCCTTCATTCTGCCATCACAAGTTTTCCCATGACCTTCAGAGTGGTGGGACCGGATTCAAACGGTTCCTTTAGAAGTGCTATTTTAGACAATCAATTGTCATTGATTAATATCCATCCCAATACAGACAATATTATTCCTGAGCTTGCCACCCACTGGGCCTTTGGGGATGATAAAAAAATCATGTACTTTAAGCTGGACAAATCTGCCAGATGGTCGGATGGTACCCCTGTAACGGCCTGGGATTATGTCTATACCCTTGAATTCATGCGTTCGGAACATATTATTGCACCCTGGTATAACGATTACTATACAAAAGAAATAGAAGCAGTTCTTGTCTATGATGACTACACTATTGGGGTAAAAAGTACCAAGGCCGTGCCTGATCTTTACCTGAAACTGGGTATTTCACCCACACCCAGGCACTATTTTGGAATCCTTGATGAAACATTTGTCCAAACCTATAATTGGAAAATTGTTCCCAATACCGGGGCTTATGAGATCAGCGATTTTAAAAAAGGAAAATTTATTAAATTCAAAAGGAAAAAAGACTGGTGGGCTAAAGATCAAAAATATTTTAAGAACAGGTTCAATGTTGATATAGTAGTTTTTGATGTGATCCGGGATGGTAATCTTCAATGGGAATATTTTAAAAAAGGCAAGCTTGATGTCTTTGGCCTGACAATGCCCAAATACTGGCATGAGAAATCAAAAATTTCCTTGTTTCAAAAAGGGTATATCAATAAAATATGGTTTTTTAATGATCAGGAGAGATCAGCACAGGGGATGTGGCTTAATCAGGACAGGGAAATATTCAAAGACAGGCGGTTGTGTTATGCCTTTGCCCATGCAATGAATATTGAAAAAGTCATAGATAAAGTGTTAAGGAAAGATTATTTTAGACTGCCCCAGGCTTTTTCCGGATATGGGCGATATTCTGACGACAAGATAAAACCAAGACTTTATGATATCGCAAAGGCAAACGATTTAATGATGTCTGCCGGCTGGACACGGGGAAGTGATGGTATCTGGCAAAAAGATGGGAAACGTTTTTCAGTTAAGGTCACCTATAGTTTTGAGGAACATATGCCAAGGCTTGTGGTGCTTAAAGAAGATGCATTAAAAGCCGGGATTGAGCTTTTGCTTGAAAGACTGGATTCCACGGCCATGTTTAAAAAATTTCTGGAAAAAAAACATGATGTTGCATGGATGGGATGGAGTACCAATATAAGACCCTCCTATTGGCAGGGATGGCATTCAGATAATGCCCATAAACCCCAGACCAATAATATTACCAACACGGATGATCCTAAACTGGATGAATTGATTGACAATTACAGGGCAAGTTTAAATGAAGAAGAAAGAATAAAACTGTCATTGCAAATACAGAATGCCGTTCACGAATCCGGTGCTTTTGTGCCCACGTTTATGGTTCCCTATGTCAGGCTGGGTTATTGGAGATGGCTTGAACTGCCGGACTTCCACGGGACCAGGCGGTCTGACAGCCTGTTTGACCCCTTTTCCAGCATGACGGGCGGGCTTTTCTGGATAAATGTGGAAAAAAAGGAAGAAACCCTTTATGCAATGAAGTCAGACAGATCCTTTTTGCCCGTTGTTATCAAGGATGAACTATTTAAAAAGGAGTGAGCCCGGGTGGATGAGCAGATTATTCTGGATGTAAGGGACCTTGTAATTGAATTTGACACTGACCTGGGTGTGGTCAGGGCCGTGGACCATTTGGATTTTCAATTGAAAAAAGGAAGGATCCTGGGGCTTGCAGGAGAGTCTGGCTGCGGGAAAAGTGTAACGGCCCTGAGTATCATGCGATTGCTGCCAAAACCGGTTTCCCGGATGGTTCAGGGCCAGATTTTATTCAATGGTCAGGATATTTCAAGGCTTCCTGTGGATGAGATGCACCATATCCGGGGCAAAAAAATTTCCATGATTTTTCAGGAACCCATGACAGCCTTAAATCCTGTCCATGGGATTGGCAAACAGATGATAGAAGTTTATAAACTGCATTTTCCAAAAATGTCCTTTCATGAAATGGAAAAAGCTGCAATTCAAATGTTGGAAAAAACAGGGCTATCTGATCCGGAAAAAGTGATGAAAAAATACCCTCATCAGCTTTCCGGCGGTATGCGGCAGCGGGTAATGATTTCCATGTCACTTTCATGTGAACCTGATATTCTGATTGCAGATGAACCCACAACGGCCCTTGATGTGACAGTCCAGGCCCAGATTCTGGATTTGATTAAAAATCTTCAAGTAAAATCAGGCATGTCTGTTATTTTAATTACCCATGATCTGGGAGTTATTGCAGAAAATTGTGATGATGTTGTTGTCATGTATGCCGGAAGGATTGCTGAAAAAGCAGAAGTGATGACATTGTTTAAAAATCCTTGTCATCCCTATACCAAAGGATTGTTAACTTCTATCCCTTCTTTGGCAGGAGAATCCAAAACCATTCTGCCGACAATTAAGGGGGATGTCCCGTCATTATTGAATATGCCCAAGGCATGCAGATTTGCAAGCCGTTGTCCATGGGTTGAGGATATTTGCAGAAAAATAGTCCCTCTGGAGCGAAAAATGGGACGAAATCACACAGCAGCCTGCCATTTAGCAGATATACAAAAAAATAAAAAAAATGATTTTATTTAAAATAATCCTTGATTTTTTAATTCAAAGTAAATAATACTCAACGCAAGCCCTTTGTAGAAAGGCTTAGCAGTTTCGTTCTAAAGGCAAGACCCATCTGTTAGAGTGGCAAGACCTGAAGTTTGAAACTATTATTATTTATTTTAAGTAAGGAGAGTCACAATGGCAAATGGGATCGTAAAATGGTTCAATGATTCAAAAGGGTATGGCTTTATTGAGCAGGAAAACGGACCGGATGTATTTGTTCATCATTCCGGCATACTTGGAGACGGTTTTAAATCACTGAATGAAGGTGACAAGGTCACTTTTGAAGTAGAAGATGGCCAGAAAGGGCCGGCAGCCGTTAACGTAAGTGTTGTATAAGATTTTCAAAGGGTTTTCTTAAGATGGTGTTAGAAAACCCTTCTTTTATGTTCTAAAGCTCCTGACAGGTTCAATTCTTTAAAATTTATTCTTGGAAAAAAGGCGCAGGAGAGGTTTATTCAATAAGTGGCGATATGACGATTCTTGAAGTTAAAAATCTTAAAAAATATTTTCCTGTCACAGGCGGTGTTTTTTTGCGGCGGACTGGTTGGGTTTATGCCCTTGATGGTGTTTCGTTTTCCCTGAACAAAGGTGAAACCCTGGGTATCGTCGGCGAATCAGGCTGCGGTAAAACAACCCTGGGAAGATGTCTCATGGGACTTTATGAACCATCGGAAGGACAGGTTATTATAAAGAACCAGAAT
>Ga0208648_1001348_pt1 | contig 20359 bp, 16 predicted proteins | sample AntAceMetag02UKL_FD_184772 | JGI IMG/M metagenome (GOLD analysis project Ga0208648, IMG submission 184772) | Saline lake microbial communities from Ace Lake, Antarctica - Antarctic Ace Lake Metagenome 02UKL (SPAdes) (version 2) | ecosystem: Environmental > Aquatic > Non-marine Saline and...
AACCGCAGAGGTCGCAAAGGGCGCAGAGAAGAATAAACAAGAAGAAGGATAATAGAATAATGGATTTTAAACAAGCAGCCATATTAGGATCGTATATATCGAAGGACTACGCCGAAGATTTGTTCAGGTTGCTGGCGACCTATACCAGTATCTCGGCATCGGAAGCTGCTTCAAGGCTCAACCTTCATATTAAAACCGTGCAGGATTTTTTGGAGGCAATGGCCGGGTTGGAGATCCTTACCAAGGAAGAAGTCTTTGAGAAAAAGCGACCCTACTTCAGGTACATTTTAAAAGTCAAGGAAATTAGCATGGATGTAGATTTAACGCCGCTCTTCCCGGAAGAAAAACAATCCGAAGAACCCGGTCTTTGCATACGTGAAAGAAAAAATGCAGGCGTCCGCTTTACCACATCCCGAAACAACCAATACATCAGCAGTGTTGCAATTTGGCAAGGGAAAGGCCGGGATCAAACAGAGCGCCGTATCAACCTCAGTATTCCGCAGGGAAAATTCCTATTTCATTTACCCTTCCCAAGTGCTGAATTTATGAATGTAAATGAGATTATGGAAAAAGCTGAAGTTGAGGCATCCCACTCCTCCGAAATACTGGATATTGTAGATGCACTGATAGATTTGAAAGTGATAGAAAAGGAGGTAATATGAGTTTTTTCCTAGATAAAGACAGAATAAAAAAAATTGACGCCCTCCGCATAACTTACTTCATTACCTTTCTGTTTTCATTCGCCCTGACTGAACTTGGCAGGTACATTTACCGGCCTTACATTTACGAAAACAATATCAATGATTTTGGAATTGCCGATTCGATGGGCAACCTGGGGGGAATAGTCGTGCAAATTTTCTTTGGGCTTTCAATTTTAAACCCGGGCAGGAAAAAGGGCTTTTATTTGATCGCCTTTTTCACTGTTGGATACATCGTTTATGAAATTTTGCAGCCCTATCTACCCAAGGGAACTTTTGATTGGAAAGACATATATGGAACTCTTATAGGTGCCGTTTTCAGCCTGTTACTTTTCTTACTTATTCATGCGTTGATGGGAATAAAGAAAAATCCTCCTGATGCCGACGTTTTAAAATAATGGATCGATTATTTTCCTTACCGGATAATCAACTTGCTTAACTTACTACCTTCAACTCCAACAAAATAAATTCCACCTTGCCAGTTAGAAGTGTTTATTTGCTTTTTACCAATAATGAAATCATCAAAGATTTTCTGCCCCAGCAAGGAATAAACAACGACATTGGCCTCCGATTTGCTATTTAACTCCAGGGTTAACTGATTTTTTGCCGGGTTGGGATAATACTTAAACGGGCTCTCAATAACGGTGTTTTGAATGGATGTAGTGGAATTAGGCCCTGCAAAGGTGTGTTCCTGCCAAACGAAATCACCAGTCCCGTTGGGCCTGCGGGCAAAGGCATAGTCTGATCCATAATTACCAAAACTTACCTCGTTGGCAATTTCACTGTCAGCATTCGAAAAATAGACCGTCTCCCCATCCTTCGAAAGTTTAAAATTGGCATGCAAGCCTTCCTGGTCTTCATCTTTGTCTGCCCAAACTATTAGGTACCCATTGCCTTCAATTGTGCTTGCTTCGGGGAATTGCCACTTTGTAAGTTCGTCCAATCGATCCGAAAGAAAATATCCGCTCAAATCAATTGCCTCAGCTGATTTATTGAAAAGCTCAATCCAATCGTCGAACTCACCGGCGGGATCAGGAACTGCAGCTACATTATCTGCCATCAGCTCGTTGATCACCACGTCGCTGTATTCCAAAACTGATGTTTCCACCTGGTAGAGATAAACATCATGTTCGGCGCCTTCAGGATTATAGGATGTTGTTCCCCAATCATCATCTGCAATGGCTTCGATATAAAACCTTACAAACTCAGCCATAGGATGTGAAGGAATTGAAGCCCCAAAAATATTATCACCAGCCTGACCATCATTGTGCTGACCATCATCAAACATTTCAGTTTTATTAAATTGCCCCATAAAACCTGTTCCAAAATACAATTGAACCTTATCGACACCCGGTTCACCCTCAACCATTGCGTTTACAACAACAAGCTGCGATGAATCCGGTTGTCCGAAATTTACTCCATCCACATTCCAACTTACTTCATCAATTTTCAAATCTTCACGGTTTACTTCAGTATTATTTGAAACATAATTTTTACGCACGGTAAAAAAGTCTTTGACCTCATCAACTTCATTTAAAAACTGATTGTAGGAATACAATTTTTTAGGATCATCGCTCACGTGCTGATCGATAAGGGCGGCATAAGTATCAACTTTTTCTTCAGCCATTTCGATATCAAAAGAATGCTTCATGATTGTCCTTACATGCGCCAGGTAACGTTGCCTCAATTCAGGCACATCAAACAAAACATTCATCAATGGATATTTGATGTTGTTTTCATGGTAAAAAGGGCTCCACTGAGTTGCATCATTAATTTGCATGCAAGTATTGGCATCGTACTCCATTGGGACCAGCCTGTTGGTGGCCACATCAAAATATACATAATAGTCCATTCCACCTTTATGTACATAGCTATCGTCGTCGGTAAAAAGAATTTCGTGGGCTACAAACCACAAAGCTCCATCCACATCCATATATTTGTTGAGCGAATCCTCAAGCACGTCCAAAGGTGTATTATTTAACACATCACAAGCTTTCACCAGATCGTCCCAGGGATTGGGTTTTGAAGCACTTTTAAGCCGGTAATAATCCTGGTAAGTTGTTGTATCGTCACCCAGGTAATTCAAACTACAAAATCCTGCACCAAAATTACCTCCACCGCCACCGGACAATTTTTCGGCCCGCCAACGTGTAGCACCTTTATCGAGGAACCATTCTTCGGCGTGCTGGCCATTGAGCTGTTGAACGTTAATGTAGATGCCCCAATTCTCATTGTTGATGTAGAGCTGTACAAAGTTTGCCTTGGCATTTGGGATATGATTTCTGCAAAGATTATGATATAATGTTTCCCTAAGAAATGAACGGTCATCGTAGCCATTGATTAGGTTGAGGGTTTCATAACCTCCCACATTCTGATCATCAAAAACATAATCCATCGTGATATTGAAACTTTTCTTCTCGGAACTTTGGATGAACATATAAGATGTTTGCCCCCTGAAACGTGCGCCCACGCTATCATACACAACTCCGTTAAAAGTCATTGTGGCAGGAATATCTATTTTATTTTCCCAGTTACCGACCATTTGCTGCCAATAATTTGTCTGATCGAATTCTAAATAAATGGTATCTATGTTGGCCTCATCATAAAAGCCTGTTGACTCAACACCGCCCCTGATCAGGCGAAGGCTATCTTCGGAAAACTGGAAGGCCTGTGGTAGGTCTTGCGAAAATGAAATTTTAATAACTATGAATAGAAACAGTACTGTAGATGTGATGAGTTTCATGTGGCTTTTGGTTTAAATCATAATTCTCAATTACCGGTATATGGTGTCCTAACTTCAAACCAAGTAAAATCCATTCTTCAAGGGTAGATTGCAATTCGGTTTCACATTCCTTCAAGGTATTGCCAAAAGCAATAACCCCTTTGCATAATGGGATTCTTCCTGAAAATGTTCTGTCTTCAAGTTTATCATACTCGGCATGAAGTAATGCTTTTTCGATGTATCCTGTGAAAATATATTTTAGCATTTTCGATCCCTTCAATTTATTGTAATTCTGAAATTGTAACTAATCAGTCTATTAAAACGCTTAATCAAACTGTTCATCAATAACATGCAAAATATAGATATTATAAGCCTTAAATACAACAACAAAAAGCAGACCTGAAATTCAGATCCGCTTTTAATATCCTATCAAGGAAAATTATTTCACTGTATGCACGTGTACGTCTGTTTGTGGGAATGGAATAGAAATTCCTTCTTTGTCGAAAGCTTTCTTAACTGCTTCGGTCATATCGAAGAATATCCCCCAATAATTTCCGGCATCGGCCCAAACGCGAACTACAAAATTCACTGAGCTATCAGCCAATTCGGAAACAGCTACAAATGGAGCAGGATCTTTGAGGATCCTGGCATCTTTTGCAATCAACCCGTCGATAACAGCACGTGCTTTATCGATATCATCACCATAGCCAATTCCAAAAACGAAATCAACACGGCGCTGAGGCTCGGTTGAAAAATTTGTCATTGCACTGGTTGAAAGTCCACCATTAGGAATGATAATAGTTTTGTTGTCCGGGGTTTTCAAAATAGTATTGAAAATCTGGATTTCCTTTACAGTACCGGTGTAGCCTTGTGCATCGATAAAATCACCAACTTTAAAAGGCTTGAAGAGGATGATCATCACACCACCAGCAAAATTCTGCAGTGTGCCAGACAAAGCCATACCAACAGCCAAACCGGCTGCGGCAAGAATCGCTACAAACGATGTCATTTCTACGCCTAACATACTGATAACACTAATAATTAGCATTATCTTTAGCAGCATGCCAAGCAATGATTTGAGAAATACCCTCAGTGAAGGATCAACATCTTTTTTTGCCATGCCTTTAACAACCGCATTCATAATCATCTTAACAATCCATAAACCGATTATCAGAACCACTAGGGCCAATAGTATTTTCAGGCCCCAATCTGTTACCAAAGCCATAATAGCTTCCATATTAATTTTTTCCATAATTTAAAATTTTAGATAAATATTTGTTTTACATAAAGTTTAGAAAATTCGCTTAGAAATTATATGTCAGTCCAATTCCTAAAGTCTCCTGAACCTGAAGCTTGTCATTCGGTGTAGCTGTTGAAACTCCGGCATCATCAGTAGTAATCATCACATCGCCTGGCCTGTAAGCCAAATGGAGAAAAAAGCTAACCGACATCCATTTATTGAGTGTGTAATTAAAAAAGGTTTGCCAATTTACATCAACAGGTGCAGCACCATCAGGAATACTGGTGTCTTGTAAATAGTTATAAAAAACATTCAACCTTGACTCAAGGGCCAAATCAGTTTTGAGTTCTTTTTTGAAATAAAACTCCACAAAAGCACCAAACTTGAATTTCGAAGTTTCACCATCAGAAATCATAACCCCTGCGGTATCATATGTTGCACCATTAACGCCAAAAGCACCTAAATCGGCCAAACCCTGATCATTTACAAAAATAACTTTAGGAGTAACAGGAGAGATTAATATACTGAAGTACTCTACTGGCTGGTAAGTTATACCGGGAGTAAGGGTAAGATAACCTGGTGCCATGAATTTTGAAATATAATTATCATCACCTGCATTTTCGTAACCCTTTGCAAACTGAGAGGTAAAATTCAACTGGGCACTGGCTCGCCAAACTTTCGAAAGTTTATAATTGTACTGGGAAATAAGCTCAATTAGGTCATCATTCTTTTCCACAGGATCATCACCGATTTTGATCATCCCATATTTCATGTTTAACACGGTGTTCCATGTCGATTTGTTTTTGGTGTAATCAGTATAGAGCTTCAGCAAGGCTGTACCAGAAAGCGAATTATCGCCACCGGCCGACCAGTTGGAAAAACTTGCCTGATTAATTGATAAACTACCCAAACCATAAACTTTCCATGGTTTCAAGGTGTCTGCGTCCTGCGCAAACGAAAAAGCTGTAAAAGAAACAGCAACAAAAAATAGGATTACTTTTTTCATGTTTTTAAGATTTTATTTAGAAATTTGATTTTCGTTTTTATTTAAGTTAGGCACTATTCATAAATTATTGAAAAATAAGCCATTGATGCTCAGTTTTCAAATTCGGCGGCGAAAGTAACTAATTTAAATTTTTCATTTGATAAGAGTGTGGGAATCTTCATTTTTTTTAACATAAAATCCCAATGAGAGAAAAGCTCTCTCGTATATCAAATTGAAATTTGGAGGAAATTTAGCTTGGAAATACTCTAGCGTATTAGTAATAAATCACCTCAACATCCGGTCGCGCGGCCTTAAATTTATCAATTGTCCGCTGATTGATGCGTGTGTTGTAACACTTGACCGAGTTAAGATTTTCAAGGTTTTGCAGATATTTCAAATTTTTAATGCCTGTATTATGACATTCGAGTTGCTCCAGGTTTAACAGGTACTCCAGGCCCTGAAGCGATTTGATTGTCGTTCCCGAGCAATTTAATTTCCTCAACCCATCGAGGGTGGATAAAAACCGCAGATCATCGATGGTGGTATTGTGTACATCCAAATCTTCCAGGTTTTTAACTTCACTAAGTGGTTCAAGGCTAACAATCGGGTTGTTCGGGCAATGCAGTACCTTGATTGAGTTCATGCCCCTCAGTGGTTCAAGGCTGGTAACCCGTGTGTTGGTAAAACTTAATTCCTCAAGGAAAGCAAGTTTACTGATATGTTCGAGGCTGGTGATTTGCATCGACTGTTTGCTCATTTCAGGAAAATCAGCCAGGTCTATCCGTTGCAGACGGGCAATTTGGTGGAGTTGCTCACGGGTTAAATTTTCTTTGGTATTGATGAATTTACCAGCAAGCATTTTCCAAACCTCAGGGATAGTTGCCCACCATTGTTCCAATACTTTGGTTTGATAAATAACCTGGCACTCGGGGTGCCCGATAATAAATTCCATGATCCATGCATCATCAACTGGTGAATTATCGCAATAAACCAACTTCAATTCATCAAGGTGCATAATAGGATCTATGTCGCTAACTTGTGTATTGTCAAAGCGAAGTTCTTCGAGTTTACTCAACTTTGAAAGCACCGAAATATCATCCACAGCAGTATTCGAAAAATCCAGCGTATTCATATCGGCCAGTTCCCGCAGGGCTTGAAGGTTTACGATCCCTGTGCCCGAACAAATTAAACTATTTAGCATGGCGAGGTTTTCCAGGGGCTTAAGTGTTGTTATCGCATCACTACCCGAAATATCAACACGCTTTATTTTGGTTATTTCATGCAAATCCTCCGTTTTGGGCTTACTGCCCGAAGTAACATATTCCGAAAAATATTCTTTCCATTCTACCGGTAATTCATTCCACCAGCTTATCAAGGCTGCCGATTCGTAAATGACTAACACACCCGGATTTTCTTCCATAAAAATATTGGCCAACTTACGGGTAATCCCGGTCTGATCGCAATAAATCCTGTTGAGTTCGGGCAGGCCCGAGAGTGGTGAAATGTCATAAACCGGCGTAGCATCAATGAATAGCAATTGTAGCTTACCCAAATCTTTTAAGGGCTGAAGGTTTTTAACATCTGTGTTGTCGAATTGGAGAAAGTAAATTTCCTTCAACTTTTTCAAGGGCCCGATATCGTCAACCCTGGTGTTCGAGAAATCCAGCCGCTCGAGTTTTATCAAATCACTTAATGGAGTAATATCTTTGATGAGGGTAGCTGCACATTCAAGATCACTTAACTCAACCAAGCCAATAACAGGGTTTAGACTGTCAATTTCTGTCTGGTTAAAATGAAGCGTTTCCAACAAATCGAAATTGCTTAATGTGGAAATATCAGTAACTTTAGTATTGCTAAAAAGCAAATGTTCCATTTCATTCGAATACCTCAGCGGCCCAAGGCTTTCAACCTGGGTACCTGAAAAATTAAGGTACTGCAAATGTGTGAGGTTGCGCAGTGGCATCAGGTCAGAAATATTTGTATTGCTACAGTCGAGACGGCGTAGTTTAGCAAGCTTTGAAATGGGTTTCAATGAAATTATCCCGGGCTTGGAACTGATATTGATGGTATCCAGTTCGATGATTTTTTTTAGTTGCTTGTCGAGTAAGGCAGCATTGAGCCAGGTAGAATCGTTAAATATAATCTTTAAGGTATCAGTTAAAAAGAGGCTCAGGGTATCCCTGCTCATCCTTTGGTTGGTAAGAAAATCAAGGTGAGCAACAGAATCATTGAAGTAAAGCACATCTTTCATCCTGATGGTATCGGCCAATGCAATGTTAGCTCCAAAAATTTCTTTCCAAATTAGCGGCAGCTCATTCCACCATTTTCGCAATTCTTCCTTTTCGTTGAGTTTGGTGGTGTAGATACTGGCAATTTTCAGGTCTTTTTGTGCATCATTGAGATTGATTTCGATATAGCGGATCCGGTTGGTATTTAAAGTATCTCCCTCAATTGTAATTCCCTGCAAATTGCGGTTCATACGGATTTTAAAAAATAGCTGGTCCTTTTCGTTGATCTCCTGGGTGATTTCTTCAATCCTAAAATCGAAGACAACGTTCCGGTAAAAAAAATCAATATCCTTCAGGTAGGCCTGTACATCTTTATTGATAGGCACATCACGTTGATCAACAAGGTCATCTTCAATCTGGACCTTATCGCTTTCAAAAAACTTAGCATAACTTTGGTTAATGATGATGTCTTTGTCCTTTACCGACACCTCGGGATCACCAATAGTATTAAAGGTAAACTGAAGAAATGAAACCAGTTGTTCGGCATGTGCCCGGTATTCATCAATTTCATCAGCTGAAAGTGCAGTTTGGGCTTTGATAGTGGTAGTTCCAAAAAAGCACACAATTAAGGCAAGCGTCAAAAATCCCGACAAGATTTTCGATCTAATGAAAATTGAAAAACGTATTTTATTCTGCAAAACCATCTAATCAAAATTGCAATTAATCAAATTGTATTCTTATGATCTGTTTGTTGAGACAAGGCATGCCTTGTCTCTGCCTTGTTAATCCCGATGATAGATAAACTCCATTAGGGATTCTTTCTGCCCATCTTCCAGTTTAATCAAATTAGAAATCAACCAGCCCTTGTTCATGCCCGGGCGGTTAAACTCAGTAATTTCAAAATACCAGCCCTCAATTTGGAAAAAGTGAAACTTAACCCCCGAAACATATTGAAACTTTAAAGTATTGTTGTGCAACTCGTAAAGAAAAATCGACAGTTTATCCACTTTATAATCCTGGTAAAAATAATCTCCGGTATGTATCCCGGAATTAAAAACCTTGTCGAGGTTCATAAAATCCAGCTCATGGCTCAATGGATGTAAAAACCTTGCCGGAGATCCTTCATCCCTGCGGTACATATCTTCAAAGGGTGAGTAGTAAACATCCGAAATCACCCATTTTGAGCCCAGGTTTTCTTTTACAAGCTCCATATAAAGGGTTACAAAAGTTTCCTGATTGCCCCTTTTAAACTTTACGTACGTTTCCCCAAACCAATCGCCACCATGAAAATCAAGTAATTTGGGTTCATCAGTACTGCATACATCATTAATGAATGCCCTTTTTAAGGATTCAGCGATGGATGTATTTTCGCCATCAAAAAGAGCCGAAATAAATTTTTTCCGTTTTTTAGCATCCCGGTAATCGGGATCCTTATAAGAAAGCTTTATGCCCTTAATATCTTCTTCACCATTAAACCTACGGATAAACTGAGTTACCTGCTTGGTTTCAGCATAAAACGATTTCACATCACTTTCCATGCTCCGATTATCCATCGCCTTCTGATCGATATCCTGCGCCATTACTTGTGAAACAGACAACAAGAGTGCTAAAACAATGATTTTTACAATTTGCATGTTTTAATTTTTACTTGAACAATAGTTTGATTGTGAAGTAAAGTTTTGCGATGTTTGAGTGTAAGTGAAAAATCCGTCACCAACTCAAAAGCATAGCTTGCTTCGAGCGTGACGGATAGATTATTTTATTGTGTTAAACAGGATAATTATGGTTTTGTTTCAACCACCCTAACGTCGCCCAATAGCACGTCCCAGAATCCAATTACCCTTCCACCAATTTGGGTTTGCTTGCGTTCAACATATACAGTGATGTCTTTTTTGGTGGTATCAACATATTTCAGCTTATCACCACTCCGGCCTTCAAAACGTTGATAAATTGTAATTACCCCAACATAGCGGCCATCAGGCTGACGTTCGAGGTCGCTGATGTATTCGATATTAAACCATTCTATTTTAACTTCATCGTAGTTAAGGGCCATTAATCTCTCGAGATAGGTGCGAACCCCATAATACTTAACTTCGGGCTGTGCAGTTGACGAAACCCCCATTTGGGCACCATCGGAAAAGAGTTCCATGGCACGTTCAATCACCCGGTTTGCTTCCGACCATGGCGTTTTTTTGTCACCTATAATTGTGATGTACTTACTCAGGTCGCGCACTTTTTCCAATGCCAGGCTATCGACAGCCATCTTGCGTTCGGGGCTAATGTCTTCTTGTGCAAAAGCCGAACCACCGAAAAGTGGCAATAAAACCGCCAATAAAATTATTTTAATGCTTTTCATGGATTTACTTTTTAATGAGTTCTAATTCTGCTATTTTGCCATTCTGGTCGAATACCACATTGTAAATTTCATTCATGTTTTTCCCCTGGTCTTTCAGGTACTCAAGGTATTTTTTAATGGTGGTGGGCCGGTCGTAATCCTTTAGGCTGCCTTCCATATGAACAATAATCAACACAGGAACATCCGGAGATGCAAAGAATTTTAGTGCTTCTGCGATATAGGGATCAGCCATTGCCATCGACTTACTGGTTGACACAGCATCAAAATAACCCTCAAGATCTTCGTATTTGTTTTCCTGTTCAAGTCGCTCGCGCTCTTCTTGTTCAAGGCGCTCACGGATAAGCAATTCTTCAGCCCGTAAATCAGCAAGCCTGGCTTCAGCAGTTGCAATTAATTCGTCCACTTCCGGGTCCTCCAGGTTCAAAGCTTTAACAGCCGAAACAATGTCTTCTTTTTCGGCAATTGTCATGCTTCCCTGATCGTTGATAACACTTAATAAATCCTGCTTGGCCTGCTCTATTGTTGCCAATCGTTCGGCAACTGCTGCCTGCGCAGCGAGTTTCTTTTTACTGGTACAACCCGAAAATCCTACAGCAACTATACCTGCAAACATCAACAGGAAAAGTTTGAACATCAGGTTGCGATTGATGGTTTTTTGCATTTCAAAAATTATTTAATGATGTGATATTTAAAAATTAAAGGTGTCAAAATTAAAATTTCAATAGCTGTAACGCATTTGATCGTGTTTAATTTTATTCAAGGCTTATAAACACGGGAAAAAGAAAGCTGTGGCAAAACCAAATAAACTAGCGCGTTATTTTTAAAATCAGCAAAAAGAAAAAGTACGCCGTCAATTAAAATAGGCCATTACATTTTGCAATAGCTGGTTTAAAAGCTTATATTTGTTGCTAAACAATTTTAAAAATGAATGAAAACAAAGATGATATAATAATGCTCCCCGACGAATCCATAATGAATAAAATCTATTTGATACGGGAACAAAAAGTAATGTTGGATAGGGATTTGGCAGAATTATATGAAGTAGAAACACGCATATTAAACCAAGCAGTAAGCAGAAATTTAGAACGTTTTCCTGAGATATTTATGTTCCAATTGACGCAATTAGAGTTCAGCAACTTGATGTCACAATTTGTGACATCAAGTTGGGGTGGAACTAGAAAGCTCCCTTATGCATTTACAGAACAAGGTGTTGCAATGCTTTCCAGCGTATTGAGAAGTAAAAAGGCGATACAAGTAAATATCCAAATAATGGTAGTATTTACAAAAGTCAGAGAAATGCTTTTGGATACACTGAGTATAAAATTAGACATTGAAGAAATTAAAAAGAAGCTGGAAAACCAAAACCAAAATATTGAGTTAGTTTTTAGCTATTTGGATGAATTGATAGAAAAACACGAAACCCCACAGCCAAGAAAACAGATAGGCTATAAACCTTCAGCGAAGGACAAATAAAAATGGTGCTAAGGAAGCAATATACTTACTTAACACCATTTGAAAATCTTCCAAATAGGAAAGAAAAATATCCTATCTTGTTACAACCCCATCTTCTTCTTCAAACTTTTTGGGACGGTATTTTTGTTTACCATAATGTCGATGGTTTTGTAGCTTACAAAGGCTTCGGAAGCATAAAAGAACCCATCATAAAGGTGGCCTTCGGTTCCCCATGAATTTTTAATGATATAGTATTTGCTGCCATTCTGATCTTTTGCCAAACCCACTATTTCCATCCCGTGATCATCAGTAGTGGTGTAATTGTCATAAGCTTGCTGGCGCAATTCCTGGGTAATTTCCTTTTCAGAAGCGGGTTCGTCAAAGCTGTAGAGTGCGGCACTCCGCTCTTTTGAAGTGAGGTTTTCCCACTTTTCCTTTTCAGTTCCCGAGAGGTCGGTTTTATCTGAATCAGGGACTACGGCAACGCCGTTTTTCCATGAAAAACCTTTTTCGCTAACATCGGCACCCCATGCAACAGTATGTCCTTCATTCAAGGAGTTATCAATAATTTCCATCATTTCATCGAGTGGCACATTGTAAATCCCATCAAGCATCCAATTGTCGGGCACTTCCAGGATAAATTTTTCGTAGAATGGGTGATGAGTGTAGGAGCCAACTTCGATATAATCATCCATGTTTAAACCCAATTCTCTTGCAAAGGATTTCGGGGTGTATTCTTTTCCATCGTATTCAAACTCTTCGGGGTAAGGCCCGATATAGACATCGAGCAGCGCATCAAAACCATCGTGCCATACAGGTGTCAGTTTCCTGTTTTTGTTTTCGATGACCCCATCAACATATTGCGTAAATACCTTGTCCATTTCACCATGCACAAAATATTCTTCACCAATTACCAATCCATCAAAAGCTTCTTCGGGAACAATCCCATGCTTCTTGATTATTTCGGTGACATCGTGAAATGCCCCACCACCACCAAAATTAAGATTTCCGTGAAAACGGACATATTTGTCAGCTTTATCTGAATAGGTATTCCAAATAATGAATGCTTCCGACAGGTCGTATTCACCTTTGCCATTGTTTATCAATTCCGACTCGAGGAAGGCAAGCCCGGAATAGCTCCAGCAAGTTCCGGAGCGGTATTGGTTTTTTACCGGGGAACAATCCAGGCGGATTTCTTCGGTAAACTGATAACCTTCTTTGGCTTCAGCTTTTTCATCTTTATCCTGGGCAAAGGCAAAATTGCCGGAAATGACCACCACGGCCAGTAGCAAACTCAAAAATCTTAGTTTATTCATTGTTTTATTATTTATTGTTAATTTAATAACAGTGCAAAGGTAGAAAATAAAAAAAGGCTGCCAAAATTAATCAGCAGCCTTTTTAAATACCAGGATCTTTTTAATCATCCCCTCAATCGTTTCTTCAATTGTCAGTCAATCAATCAAAAAAAAATTCAACTTTCTGTCCAGTGATTACAAGTAGTATTAAAACCTAGTTACAAGTTTACAAATTCATCAATTTGTTGTAGTTAAATCGGACAGTCGATTCTGGTATTTACTTAACCTAAAAATCCAGTCATCTATGAAAACAAAATACTCACACTTATTAAAAAGTAACGTTTATTTCAAATAACAAGGCTAAACAACAAATGAGTTGATCAAAACTTCACCATTAATATTTCTTGCATTGGATGATGAGTTTAAAAGCTTGTTTAGCATTTCAACCTTCATGGGCTTCATTAGGAAACCGGTAACTGAAGGGTGACTTTGGGAGCGGCGAAAATCAGAAAAGAACTGCGATGATGTTAGTATTACAAGTTGCATCGGATGATCAGTTGATTTTTTAATTTCCTCAAAAAATGAGATGAACCCCCATCCATCATTATCATTCATCGATGTCTCCAATAGTATCAATTCAGGAACCACCGCAGGCCTTTTCTTCAATACTTCCCCCAAATAATCGACAGCATCATTTACACTGCCGACAGATTTTATATTTCCCCTCTTCGTAAATTGCTTTAACTTGAGTTCGGTCAACAAAACGCTGAACTGGTCATCATCAATGATGAGTACCTTTTTTCCTTCTATTTGATTTGTTTCAGCGTTCATAACTTCAAAATGTCTGATGCAAAAGTATTGCTGATTAGACAACTGGGTATCACGCAAAAAACGTATTTTTCAAAATAGGTGAATTTACCTAATGTCTTGCAAAAACACTTATTTTACAATTCTAACAAACAAACATCTGATAAAGTGTATTTGCTCAAACTTTATGGATCAATTCCCGCATTGCAGCAAGTATATCCGCTTTATCGGCATTTACCAGCAAATAATTTGAAGCACCGGCCGCAATTAGTGGTTTGATGAATTCAGCTTCACTATAAATATGAAGGGCCAATATACTGGTGTTTGGGCAAAGCTCATGAATCTGCCGGATAAAAAGCCTGCTGTCCCGGTTGAATGAAGACAAATCAATGATCACAATGTGTGAAGCTTTGATCCGCTCAATTCCTTCCTTACATAACTTAACTTCAGGATTTATTTGAACAGAAGCCTGGCCAAACTCTTCCAAAAGAATTTCACCAAACGCACTATTTATCGATGTATTTGAACCTAGAATAACCACAGGACTTATGCTTCAAAAAATAGAAATAAATGGAATTAAAAAAATATGCTGCAAAGTTATAACATAGACGTATAAGTGCAAATAGGCGAATACACCCGAATGAGTAGGCAAAATCACCTAATTGTGTAATTGAAATACTGGTGTTGGAAGCAGAAACCCAGAGGTTTTTTTTGGTTATCCAGAAAGATGGATGAGTTAAAATGTTATAAAGTTTCAATAATTAACTGAATGGTCGCATTGGAATTATTCTTGATGCAAACACATTATTAACCTGAGTTCGATATAATGTAAAAGGTTTATTGTTTTTGAATATCAATAATATCACTTCTTACATCGAACTCAGGTTACTATTAGGTTCATTCCCTGTAAGCCTATACCCTATCCCTCAGAATACAAGTTACTTTCGATTGCGTATTTTACAAGACCAGCAGTATTTCTTGAGCCGGTTTTTTCAAGAAGGTTTCTACGGTGGGCATCAACTGTTCTTACGCTGATAAATAGTTTATCGGCGATTTCCTGGTTTGTAAATTCCTTAAGTATGTACCCCAACACATCTTTTTCGCGGCTGGTTATTGGTATGCGTTCTCCTGATATTTTACTCACATAAGATTTCTTTTTAACCATGTTCATCATGATGATGTTTTTGACTTCATCGCTAAAATAATTTTCGCCCGATATAACTGTTTTTATGGCATCAAGCAATTCACCCTTACCCGAAGTTTTTAAAATATATCCTCCGGCGCCGGCAGCGATCATATTTTTAATGTGCTCTTGTTCATTGAGCATTGTAAGGGCCAATATTTTTACTGAAGGGTAAGTTTTAGCAACTACACGCGAACACTCAATACCATTCATCACAGGCATGTTAATATCAACTATCATTATATCGGGCGTGAGTTCGGTTAACTTTTCAAGGGCATGCTTCCCATTTTCAGCCTCACCAATAACCTCAATATCGATTTCGTCCTGCAATAGGACCTTTATCCCATCCCTAACAATTTTATGATCGTCAACAAGCAGGACTTTTATTTTTTTAGCTGTGTCCATGATAGATTAAATTGGTAATTCAATTGTGATGGAGGTTCCTCTTTTCGGTGAAGTATCAAGGTCGAAAGTGCCCGACATGGTTACTACCCTGTTAAAAATACTTTTAAGGCCCATGCCTTTGCCGGCTATTTCGATACTTGATTTATCAAAGCCAACTCCATTATCTTCAAAGGTATAAATAATTTCTTGTTTGTGCAATACCAGTTGTATGTCAACTTCAGTTGCGTGTGAATGTTTGATGAGGTTATTTATGGCCTCTTGGGTTATCCTGTATAGGTTTAGTTCGATTTGCCGGTTCAAACGGCCATCACCCAAATTTTCATAAAATTTAACATTTACCCCGGTTGATTTTTCAATTTGGTTGAATAATGAAGTGAGAGAGGGGATCAGGCCAAAATCGTCGATGGCTTTTGGCATCAGGTTGTGTGCAATATTCCGGCTTTCCTCAATGGCTGATTTCAAAAACTCAAGGCCTGTGGAGAATTTGGCGACATCTTTTTCTTTCAGGCTTTGGATTGCTTGTTTAAGGCTGTCGAAGTTGAGGCTGGCGGCAGTAAGGTTTTGGCCAAGGCCATCATGGATTTCTATCGATACACGTTTTCTTTCATTGTCTTCGCCTTCGATGATTGATTTTAAAACACGCTTTTCGGCTTCCTTTATGGCGGTAATATCATTAAAAGCGGCAAGAGTAGCATGCTTACCTTCAAAAGTGATCATATCATAAATAACCTCAGCTAAAATGGTTTTGCCCTGCTTGCTCACTAACTTCGATTCATGGGCTACACCTGCGTTCTTTAACAATTGCACCTTCATTTCGTCTAAAGTAAAAATTGAAATTTCGGGCCTGATATCCCAAAGCTTCATTTTTAAAAATTCGTCCCTTGAAAAGCCTAAAAGCTCTTGCACGGCAAGGTTTACGTCCAGAAAGTCAAATTCATCCAAACTAAGGATAACCAAAGGGACCGGGTTGGTTTGAAACAATAAACGGTACTTTTTTTCTGATTCTTCAAGTTCGATTTGAGCAACAATCCTATCCGTAATATCATACTGGCTGCCCCATGTCCTTACCAGCTTACCCTCTTCAATAATCCCAACTACATTGTTAGAAATATATATTTCATTGCCATCCTTTCCAACTTCTTTGGACAGCGCCTGCATTACCCGATAATCAGAATTAATGAATTGCTTCATGATTTCAATATTCTCGGGCACATCATCACCTCCATGTAATTGAGATTGTTTTTTACCTACCAATTCTTCAGCCTTGTTATACCCGTACATTTTAGCGAAAGCATCGTTGCAGGTTGCTACACTGCCATAGCGGTAAAAATACTGAATCTGCTCTTCCTCGGAAAGCTCAAGGGACATGGGTTCATCCAGTTCAAATAAATAAATTCCCTCGCTCGAATATTTAATAAAACTACTGTAGATTTTCACCTGCCTTTGCAATTCCAACTCCAGGTGCTTGGTTTCGGTAACATCCAAATTTGTACCAACAATTCTCTTTGTCCTTCCATCTTCATCCCGTTCCATGATTTTACCCTGGCTTAAAATCCACTTCCAGTTTCCATCAGAATGTTTCATTCTGAATTCCATGTTAAACTCTAAATGTTGATCTTGATAACATTCCAAAAAAGCATCATTTACCGCGTTTAAATCATCAGGATGAATTAGCCTGTTAAAGGATTCGGCAGTAATTTCAAGCTTTGGGTCGAGACCAAGCATTTGACTCCACTGTTCGCTCACAATCAGCTCCTGTGATTGTGCATCATAATCCCATAAACCAAGACCGCCACCATCAAGTGCGAGTTCAAGCCTGGCCATGCTATTTTGAAGTGCTTGTTCGGCAAGGACTTTTTCGCTCACATTTTTTGAGGCTCCCAGCATACCTTTCGGTTCACCGTTGTTGTCGTTTAATATTGTAATGTTGTCCTTAAGGTAAAAGATTTCCCCCTTTTTGCTGGTTATTTCTGTATCAAACTCAATGGTGCCAATCTTTTCTTCGACCATGTAAGTGAACCTCTCCCTATGATCTTTCAATTGAGTTTTCGTAAGGAATTTTGAGAAATTTTGTCCTATCATTTCTTCGGGTGTGTAGCCATAAATTTGTTTACATGCTTCGTTGATGTACCAAATATTGCCCTCTACATCACATGACCAAATTAAATCGTGGGTGGTTTCAACAATTTTTTTGTAACGTTCTTCGCTCTCCCTCAAAGCTTTTGCAGCTTGCTTTTGCCTGGTAACATCAGTTACAATCATTCCAAGTCCATTGCCTACTTTGAATAACCTGACAGACAAAAACAATTCGCCCCATTTATCTTCAGGCGAATAATTCTCCAATATCAGCGGTTCTCCTGTTTTAATAACTTCGAGATAGTTTTCATATCTTTCAGTCCCCTTAATCTCAGGATCAATCTCCACCAAATTCCTTCCTAATAAATCTTCTTTTTTGGTTCCATTCGGAAACATGGCCAAACCTGCCCTGTTTAATTCGATAAGGTTTAGGTTTTCATCATAAAGCGAAGAAGAATCTGTTGAGTTCTCCATAAATGTCCTGAAGTGTTCTTCGCTAACCCTTAGTGCTTCTTCAGCAAATTTCCGATCATTTATTGCAGTGTGTGTTCCTATGAACCGGGTAGGCTTTTCAGTTTCATCCCACTCAACAATCTCTCCTCGTGCATGTATCCACAACCAGTCGCCATTTTTTTTCTTGAAACGAAATTCTTCAACAAAACGATCAATATTCCCTTGCAAATGTTGTTGAGCGTGTTCCATTACCCTGTCAACATCATCAGGATGAACTCTTTTCTGAAATTCAATAATGGTGTGGTCAAACTCATCTGTTTCGTAGCCCGCCATCTGGTAATAGCGAGGGTCAAAGTACACACTGTTGGTAAGTAGGTTCCAGTCCCACATCCCGTCAATGGCTGCTATCATTATTTTGGAAAGCCGGTCTTCGCTTTTTTCGAGCGCATCCATTGCCTTTTTGCGATCAGAGATATCGGTATGCACCCCGACAAGTGCCGTAATTTCACCGTCCTTTTTTACAGCATAAGCACGCAAGAACACGTCCAATTCTTCATTGTCCTTTCCATACATTGCTACTTCGCCACTCCAATCCTTACCAGCCATAATATTTTTAAATACTTCACGTCCCGCATTTTCATCAGCGTAAATTGATGCAGCAGGATGTTGATTGCCTATATTTCCAAACATTTGGTCGAAAGTCCTGTTCTGGTAATAATGCTTGCCCTCAGGTGTAGCAATTCCAATGGCATCGGATGATGAATCCAGGGCATACTTAAAGGTTTTGATTTCTTCTTCTGCTTTCTTTCGTTCAGTTATATCTTTAAATGCAAGAATATTTCCCATATGCTGTCCATCGGTACCGTAAATACGATCGGAATTAATAAACACCTGAACATTTTTTGAACCATCAATAAGCTTCAAATTTACAGCCTCATCTATTTCCATAAGGCTGTTTGGTTTATTAAAAAGCATTCCGGTAATATCGAAGCCTTTGTAATCGTAAAACCTAATCACTTCAAATAACGATTTTCCTGTCGCCTCCTTTGTCCGTAGCCCAATAATGTTTTCGGCAACTTTATTCATCGAAGTGATGGTGCCTGTTTTGTTGGTTGAAATAATCCCCTCGCCAATATTTTCGAGAACAACTGATAAACTGCGCTCGCTTACCAGGAGTTTGTTCTTATAGTCGATGACTTTTTTGAGCTGATTCCAGAAAATGAAAAATATCAACACCGCTGTAATCAATATAAAAAACCAGGATTTATACCTTTGGAGCTGCTGCTCGATACGGTAATTTGATGATAATTGATGCACAACTTCATCTGAAACCAATACCCAGACAAATCCAAAAACAAAAAATATTACAGCAGTTTTTATCGCCCTAATAAGCAGTTCGCGGTTTTTCATAAGAATAGCTTTTGTGAAAATATCCATAAAAATAGACAATTCGGAATAAGCACGTGTCCATAAAGCTTGTCTTTTGCGTTGCCCTGGGCTTTAGCCCAGGGAAAATAGAAATAAAAATACCCCCCCGCGATTTCGCCACGCCTGCGGCATGGCGAAATCGCGGGGGTTTTTTAAGCACTCAATTCGATCCTTGGGTTATGCCATAGGCATCCATTAGGAAAACCCAAGGCAATTCAAATTTCACAACACAACTAAAAAGACGGACACCAATTAGTGGTCAGTGATTGGTGATTGAACTTCAAAAACACTTACTTCCGCAGCAGGTTCTTTATTTGGTTCAATTTCATGAGTGCTTCCACCGGTGTCAAAGTGTCAATGTCTGTACTGAGGATATCGTCTTTGATTTGTAACAACAAAGGGTCGTCTAACTGGATAAAACTAAGCTGGTACTCATCTTTTTTTGAATTAGACGACTTTAAATTTTTATTCAATTCATTGTTACTGTGGGATTTTTCAAGGATCTGCAACAGCTCATTGGCTTTATCGATCACCTCACCGGGCATGCCTGCCATACGTGCCACGTGGATCCCGAAACTATGCTCGGTGCCGCCGGGGATTAGTTTACGAAGGAAAATGACTTTGTTTTGGATTTCTTTAATGGAAACATGATAATTCTTTATCCGTTTGAACGAAGATGCCATTTCATTCAACTCGTGATAGTGGGTAGCAAACAAAACCTTTGGCTTAAACAGCGGATGTTCGTGCAGGTACTGGGCTATTGACCATGCAATTGAAATACCGTCGTAAGTAGATGTTCCGCGTCCAATTTCGTCAAGTAAAATCAAGCTTCGGTTTGAAACATTGTTGAGGATGCTGGCAGTTTCGTTCATCTCAACCATAAAAGTTGACTCCCCCGAAGAAATATTATCAGAGGCACCTACACGTGTGAAAATTTTATCTACCAGGCCAATCTTTGCTACCTCAGCAGGAACATAACTCCCCATTTGAGCCATCAATACGATAAGGGCAGTTTGCCTGAGCAATGCTGA
>Ga0208648_1001350_pt1 | contig 20357 bp, 19 predicted proteins | sample AntAceMetag02UKL_FD_184772 | JGI IMG/M metagenome (GOLD analysis project Ga0208648, IMG submission 184772) | Saline lake microbial communities from Ace Lake, Antarctica - Antarctic Ace Lake Metagenome 02UKL (SPAdes) (version 2) | ecosystem: Environmental > Aquatic > Non-marine Saline and...
TTGGAAGAAAAGAGACAGAGTGCCGAGATGAAAATGCGGTCACGGCGAGGATCCAGAAGATTCTAAAAGAGGCCGGTAAGGTGACTTTTCTGTGCTGTTCATCGCAGAATATCGATAGACTTGTGTCGGCATACAAGGCATGTTTGCGTGTCGATGCTGTCCTTGTGATCGATATTTACACTGCGTATGTTCTTGATAGGGTACGAAAAGTATCTAAACATATTCCTGCTTTTAACTGGCGCAATATCAAGGTAAAATTTCACAAACACCAAGCTGACATACTTGCCGAAAAGGTGTCACAAGAACTCCTTTATTTTTACAACACGAAAAAGATCGATTTGTTGGAGATGAACGTGAGTAGATCTAAATATCTCATGCTCGCCAGGGATAATTCTTTATTTCCGAGCATTGTTAAGAGCCTTGACGATACAAACGGTGCAAAATTGATCTACTCGATGTGGAAAGGGTATCTGACTGAAAAGTTCAAGGGATATTGCGACAAGGAGAAAATAGAGATCGAAGATGTTCACACAAGCGGACATGCCTCGGTGGAAGATCTGCAGTCTTTTGCAAAAGCCATTAATCCGAAGATGCTTGTCCCAATCCATACTTTCTCACCTGATAAGTATACCGACCTATTTGATAATGTTAGACTTGTTAACGACGGGGATGGTATAATTATTTAGTATTTGGTAAATTGCGTATTCTGTTTGGCGTAAGAAACCTGGGCCAAAAACGAGAGATAATTAAGTGTTCTGTACTACTAAGGCTCAAAAAGCACGGGCTAAAAGACCCGCGCTTTTTGTAAACCGCCCTTAGGAAACTATGTAAAGTTTCCAAGGATTTGGTCCTAGTAGAGGAAAGTATCCCCCTTCTTTACAATTTTGAAGGCGAAGACCGAGAAAATCTAGGGGGGACTAAGATAATGAATGCGATCCCAGAAATCGCATGGCGATTTCTGGATTGAAAGCAGCAAGAATATAATGAATAGGTGTGACCCCTTTTTTCTACTGATTTTAAAAAATCTAAAATATCTTGCCCCAGATGCGGTCGTGAAACATAAGTGGTTGAATAGTCCAGTGTGATATAATGGAGTTTGTACCTAGTTAAATAAAATCCAGGAGATTTATATGAGAAAGTTTGTTATTGCATGTATAGCTCTGTTTTTGGTGGTTGCTGTTGCCCAGCAATCTTTTTCCGGGACACTTGATGATATAAGGCGGAAGGTCGGCAGGAAACCCGGAAAGAAGATTTGTAAAGTGGATAAGACAGAAAGAATAATTGATATTCAATCCGTTAGAAGAGAAGTTGTTAAAGACTTCGTGTTTGATAAAGGGGCGGGGACCAGGATGGTAAGGGCCATAAATGTGAAATTCAGAATAAATAAACGCGGCATGGTTAATTTGCCATATCTATCTTGTTATTTGTACGATAGGAATAAAAAGCAGGTAATAAAACTTACTAAATATCTTGTCCTGACGGTTTCAGGAAGCAAGAACTCTTCGGGAGGAAGTTCGTTTAAAGGCAAGAGGACACATACAATACAGTTTGTATATCCAAATTCCGTTATTTTTAAATATTATCTGGCGGTTCTTGGGAATAATAAAGGCGGGATAAGCGCTGTAGTTATGCCCAGGGGAAATAATATTGATGATTTTTATTTTCCTGAGAAGAAATATATGAAAAAGAATCGGTAGAGATGCTTATGCTCAGTGGATGTGTTAAAAGTCGCTTTTTTATCCTTTCCGCAATGTTATTGACGGTATTCTTCTTTCTTGTTTCGGATATATCGGCAACGACGCTTGGCAGGCCTTTTAAAAGAAAGCAGAGATATTCAAAACTTTTTTCAAACAAAGGCCTATATTCATATACGGATACCCGCCATCAGTTTACTGTTTATGCTCCCACACGCGGACTTGCAAAAAATATTAATAAGATCGCGGAGGGAGAAAGAAAGAAGGTTTATAGATTTTTTAATTGTACGCGTCACTGGGGAACACCGGCAATTATCAAGATATATCCAAGCAAGATGGATTACGAGAAAGAATTTTTACAAGAAGGAAGTCTGGCTGCTGCAACTCAACTGTTGTTTAAAGGTAAAAAGGCAAGGTTGATAGTATCATTTGCGGGTAAAGATCTGACTAAGAGTGTGATTTCACATGAAATCGTTCATTTATTGATCTCCGATCTGGCGAATGAGGAATACTGGAGTATGAAAGAAACTGAAAGCAGGGTCCCTTTGTGGGTCAATGAGGGGATGGCGGAATTTATATCAGCGTCGAACCAAAAAAAGAATAAATACAAGGAACTGACATATGCGGCAATGGTAAAAGGCCTTGCTTATCCTGTCCGGCAATTAATAGGTTTTAGCGGGTATCCGCAAAAAAAGATCTTATTTTACGCGCAGTCGTATTGCCTGGTTGCTTTTCTTGCCAGGGTTCCGCACGGACCGGTTAAATTAAGGAATTATATTACAACTTCAAATCAAAATGTAAAAAATGCCGAACGTAGATTGATTTTAGCGTTTCATTCTGACTATAGAACGATACAGGCACTAAAAAAGTCATGGCGAAGATATATACAAACGAAGTATGCGAAGCCCGAAGACAAATGGAGCGCTAGTACGCTTGTGAGTCTGGGATGGATGTACCTAGATGAGGGACGTTTTAATATGGCAATAACATATGCCAATAAGGCTATGAATAAAGGGTGGGGCGTAGAGAACGCCAATTATTGCCTTGGAATGGCTTATTACCGGAAAGGCAATATCAAAAAAGCGTTGGCAGAGATAAACAAACAGTACAGAATCACCCCCAATTCTGCTTCTTTGTGTTTTATGAGAGGCCTGATTTACTGGAAACTTGGGAATGAGACAGAATCAATTTCAATGTTCTCAAAGGCGATTAAACTCAACAGGAGATATGAGCCGTTGTTAACGTCCCGTAAGGGCCGGATGGCGGTAAATACGGATGTTCTTGATTATATGATGAGAAGTTTCGATGAGGAATGAAAACGGGCAACACGCCGTTGAATTGTGAATTTTAAAATAAAGGGGTCACACCTATTCATAGACACGAAAAGGATGCCGACGACAAGAACAAGCTCGATTATATAAGAACTATTGTCCAGCAACAAAAAGCCATTGGGAGCACTAATTTTTTAGATGAAATTAAAGAGAAATTCAAGGTAGATTTTAATGTTAGGATACGTGGAGGGCAAAGAAAGCAGGCGAATGAATAGGAATTAAATAGGTGTGACCCCTTTACACTTTAACATCTATACGCAAACGGTTGCTGCAACCATTTGTTTAGATTAAGTATTTTCCGTATGACTGGAGTTTAAATAAAGCGTTGAGGTAAAGCGAAAGAAGAAATTAGGTGCATAGAAGTAAATAAGAGGTATTATAGAGAGTGTTCTCACCGCAGCGGTGGGAGTGCTAACCATGTTCCACCGCGTAGGAGTCACTTTGTGCCACCTACGCGGAGTAACACTACTCCGACTGCGGTGGTGTGGTGGGGGAGATTTAGGGGGCTACATGAAGAAGATATTTGTTTTAGTAATAGCTATTTTCTTTACGAGTATATCTACGAGTTATGCTATTTATGTCACCGAGGATTTTCAAAGCTATACAGATAGTCCTCCCGAGGATTTGAACGGCGCAACTGGGGGTAGTGGCTGGGATATTGCTTGGACTGATGCCCTACCGAATAACTTTATATGCCAAACTGTTGCCGGTTCAAAAATGGGACAGATTGCAGTGCCTACTTCCTCTGCCCATAGAACTTTTTCAGGCTACACTGGTGAAGATATCACATTTCAGTTAAATGTTAATGCCTGGAATGGAGACATCGGTCGAAACGGTATCGTAACTTTTGCTGAGATTGTAGGTGATATGGGGCCTAGTATCGCGTTTTATAATGATGGTGCTACTCATTCACTGATTGCATTTGAAGATGTTGCAGTGGGACAGGATTTGCTTGGCGGAGCACCGGTTGTAGATGATGTGACTTATACTATAATGATTACAAATGTTTCACTTGGGTTTAACGGGACATATTCAGTGCAAGTTTCGAAACCAGGGACAACATATGCTCTTTATAACGGTGTCAAATTTGAAGGTTACGATTTTACTGTCTCAACTCTAGGGCAGATTGAATTTATGAATAGTCCATTCCCAGCAGGCGGGAATACTGTAAGCATTGACAATATCATTGTCGGTGTCCCCGAACCGTCAACATACGCGCTGTTTGGTATAGGGCTTTTTGGGTTGATTATCGGGTGGGTAAGAAAACAAAGGCGATCTTAGAAAGCACACACTGATTTTTAGATTGGAAACATTCACCGCGTCGTTGGAAAATCCCACCGACCGAGGTGGTGGTGGGGATGTCATAATAAATAGGGACTGTCCCTATTTATTAAATATGGCTATGACAAGAGTGGTTACAACAAATGGTCGTTGCAACCATTTGTTTAAGGTTAATGAATAGGTGTGACCCCTTTAACATTCAGAAGGAGGATAAATGAGTTCTGAAAGAAAAAGTAAAATAAAGCTAATACATTGCTTGCTAGTGTGTGTATTCCTTGTATCGGGTTGCGCATCAGCTAGTTATCAAAGCAACCAGGTTCAGGATGATTCAGGTGACAGAGTCACTGTTGGGACTGTTCAAAGAAAAATTGCAATAGGAATGAGTTCTGCGGATGTAGCGCAGGTATTAGGATCCCCAAATGTTGTTTCAACTGATGAGGAGAGAAGAGAAGTATGGTTATACGATAAGGTTGCCACAGATGTTGTATATTCAGATAGTGCTGCAGGAATAAAATTTTTAACCATTGGTAGATCTGGAGCAGTATCAACCACTCAAAGAACATTAACCATTATTATTAAGTATGATGAAAATGGTAAGGTGCGTGATTTTGCTTATCATACCTCACGATTTTAGGAGCGAATGATATGTTAAGGGTATTTGTGTCAAAGAAGTTGTATCTAATTGTTTTATTGTGCATAACCCTTGTCGGTTGTGCTGTAGCGCCAAAGGGTTTTTTGAAGCCAACTGAAGGATATTTGGAAAAGCGGCAGTTACAGATGAGGCAATATGACACAAAAGATGAAGAGAAAATTATTGTGGCTGTTGCTGGAGTTCTTCAAGATTTAAGTTTTACGTTAGATGACAGTGAGACTAAATTAGGACTAGTGGTTGCATCAAAAAAAGCTGATGCAAGGAATACGGGGCAAATTGCCGGTGCCATGTTATTAGATGTCATGAGCGCTTTTGGAGGGACTTATTCAAATGTTTCTTCAACAGTAGATTTTGTGCAACATATCAAGGCCTCTGTAATTGCTAAACCCAGTCTTGAGGGGAACAGAATAGTAGTTCGGGTTACTTTTCAGCGTGTGATTTGGAATGCAAGAAACCAGATTAATAGAGTAGAGTCTATTAATGACCCTGAAGTGTATCAGAAATTTTATGAAAATCTATCAAAAGCAATATTTTTGGAGGCGCATAGCGTATGAAGAAATTCAATACTTGTAACTTAATTATAATAATTATTATTTTGGGAGTAACTATCTCTGGATGCGCTACTACTGCGAGAAAAGCATTTGAAGTAAGTGATAGTCAGGTTAAACTGAGAAGCATTCAGACAAGAGCTTTTGACAGTACTGACAAAAAGTTGATGATGCAAACTGTGATCAGTACTATGCAGGATCTTGATTTTGTTATTGATAAATCAGATTTCATGCTGGGCAATGTTACAGGAACTAAATTTCTTGGAAAAAGAGTAGTTACAATGAGTGTTACGGTAAGACCACGAGGTGAAAAACAATTACTGGTTAGAGCAAGTGCGCAATGTGGCATTTATGCAGTGGTTGATCCAGAAACATATCAAGATTTTTTCAACGTATTAGGAAAGTCTTTATTTCTTACAGCACAACAAGTTGATTAAGAAGTTATGTGGGTGAGACACTATTATAAAAACATAGGTTTAGTTGTGCAAATCCAATTGTAATATATTATTAATACAACATGGATAAAGATGGGTAGGATTTTTTGGAAAACTATATTGGTAGGTTGGTTTCATATCGCAAGAACGAAAAGTTGTCACAGGAAGATATTGCATCAAGGTAGGGTATCTAAATGGTAGCTGCTACCATTTAGATGCTTTGACCGTCTCAACGTTCTGCTGAGGATCGGTCTGCGCAAGGACAGGCGAAAGCCCGAGCCTACCCAGCAAAAGCATTATTGAAAGTGATAACCAAAAAATTCTGTGTTGCTTCACATTCCTATCCTTTTCGAATCTAACGCAAGTGATTCAACAGACCCATCATCACCGTAAACATAGTAGATTTTGTGTTAGGGGTTTTCAAACTCATTTTCTGCATTCAACATTTTAAGCTTTTCCTCAAACTTTGCCTTTTTCATTTTACCTTTATAGTTTTTTCCGTATAGTGACTTCTGAAAATATTTTACTAGTTTAAATGCATCCTTGCATTCGCGCATATTAGCTTCCGGTGATACTCTTATAAGAACTTCATTTTCATCTACGCTGACACTAACTCTACTCGTAGGAGCAAAGGTAAATATTTCACGTTGTTGTATACCTGTTAAAATATACCACTGCAAAGGTTTGCTCCATGAAAGAGGTTTCTTGAACTCCTTCAATATCTCATTGCTATCATTAATGGTTACTCTACTTAAATATTCATCTCTCTCTTGTTTCAATTTAACGTATTTATTGTCTTTAACTGCTTCAAATCCATTATTATCACTACGTTTCAAGGCATATTCATAAGCCAACCCTAGATCTATTAGTGTTTTTAATACTTTATCTGGTTTTATAGATTTGCTTTTCCTGAAATCACTAATGTGCTCAGCAGCCTCATACTCAATAAATAAATAAAATTCCTGACAGTATCTATCTTCAAAAACCTTATTCTCTTCTTTCTTCTTCTCCACTTTATCCTCACATAGTTAAATGATTATCAAAATCACTATTCCGCTCCATTGTGGTTTTTTCTAATGGGTCTATTGTAACACTTATTGAAAAATATTGTATAAGGAATTAATAGAGACTAGCATGTATTCACTCCCTAGTCCTCCCTCATCGGTCGGTCCGGTCGTTCGTACATAAAGTAATTTCCAAAAAAGTTGCACTACCAGGAGAGATGGTTTTCTTTGTTATAAATGGTAGCTGCTACCATTTGTTTAATTCTCTCTCTTTTTCCCCGGGGTTCTATTCCGCACCAAAGTATAAGGATGGTAAGGAGCTGCAAAATAAATAGAGACAAATAAATGGTAGCTGCTACCATTTAGGAACATAAATTAAAGGAGAATAAATGATAATACTGCTGTTGATATATTTGATTTTGGGAATTTTAGTGCTCATTTATGAATCAAAACAACCAATTTATAAGCAAGCATCTGTGACACGAAAAAAGAGTATTTTAAACATTATTGTAACTATAATATTTTGGCCATATCTTGTTTATCAAAATATTTGTCTTTTTTTTAGTAGACGCAAATAAAAAACGAATTTACATATTGATTATTGAGGCAAAAGCAGGAATTGAAATTGAAACTTGTTAATAGTGTTTTTATAACGTTTTCTGATTGTGTTTATATTTTGATTTATCCCTTGCAGAAAACTATAGTGCAAACAGGGGTAGTTTGATGAAAGGAGATTATAAGATATGATTTGCCATTATTGTCAAAAGAATGAATCATTGGATGAAGAGATTGTAAATACATACACAAAAGAGATGCATCCAACATGTGCAGTTTGTAAATTAGAATTTGAATTAGTTGTCAAAACACAAAAAAAATATAATACCATAAAAAGAATTGGCAATATTTTACTATTAGGTAGTATTGTTGGTTTTGTATTCTATGATTGGCGTGTCGGAAGTATATTGCTGGTGCTTGGTGGGATTATCAGATATTTATATTTTGAACTTGTAAGTCGGGAAGGCCCAAAAAATACTAAATTGATTAAGAAATTTGCAAAAGAAGAAGGGTTATTTTCTTTTCACAGGGATTATTAATATCGTTCATAGTCATACGAGAGAAATCATTATAATATTATATAGATGTTACTATAAACTTGTGCCCAAATTGTGCCCATCTTAGTCCAAAACAATGGGTAACAAAGGGAAACAAAAAGAAATAACCAGACACACCTAAATAGTTGTTGTTAAAGTGGTAACGCTGTAATACGCTATGTATTAAGGAGATAGGGAGATGGTCTTTATAGAACCCCCCCCTCTCCGCCACTAAGACTGTAAAAGTCACAAGTAAATGGTAGCTGCTACCATTTATGGATTGCTACCATTTGTGGTTTAAACTTGAAAAATATGAGTTATGAAAAAGGGGTCTATATGTTAGATTGGACAAAAATTGAGAACCCTATTATTTTCCAAAGGCTAATTAGTCAACTTGTTTCATTAGAGTGTCACACCCCTGGGTTCTTACCATCTAGTCCTTATATTGGAGCTGATGGTGGGTATGATGCCTATGTTGACAAATATCCTGAAGAAAATATCTCTGGGGAAATATGCATACAAGCTAAGTATACTAAACATAATCTTAAGGATGCATATAATATTTTACGTACTGAGATGAATAAAGAGCTTAAGAAAGCTAAAAAAAATAGAATATCTCATTTGATATTAGCAACAAATGCAGAGTTAAGCATTCCATACATAAAAAAACTGCTCAAGGTTAATAAGTTTAAAGACATTTCTCTACGCATATGGGATCGTGAACAATTGACATTGAAGATTGAGAAGCAACCATTCTTAAAATGTCGGTTTTTTAACTATCCTGCTATCCCTTTATTTGTTCCAGCAACTACATTTTTTGAAGAAGTAGAAAATAAATTAGCATCTGTTAGCCTTATTGAAGAGGTCCCAAGTATCAATAATAGAATAAATGAATTCATTTCATTCTTAAATAATGAAAAAAAGAACATATTTATATTACAGGCCCCCGGTGGATATGGAAAAAGTCATTTTTTGAGAGAAATCCCCAAGATAATGGGAAGGTTAAGTTCAGATCGAGAGGTTTGGTTTATTAGGATCGGTGTGCGTGATATCCAAGAAGCTTTCAACGACGAAATAGGTGCCCGAGAAAACGCTAACAATAAGCACAAGTACTTATTCGTCTTAGACGATACAGATCGTGTAGATGACATTGAAAATATACTTCTATGCATAACAAATACTGGGATCGATGCGAAGCTAGTGTTAGCCTTAAGGACATCAGGAATGTCTGCATTAGATGATATCTTAATATCCACAAATTGCAGAAGTCAATCAGTTGTCACTTCTATTCCACAATGGACAGATAGTGAATTGAACATATTATTAAAAACTATAGCCAAAAAAGACGACATTAAAGATATTGATTTAATAGTCAGAAGATACCGAAATCCTTTTTTTATCGTCAAAATTGGGGAACGTATAAGAGATATTGATAATTTTGATTATGCTTCTTTTAAAGAAACTATTGTTGAATCAGTAATCAGTGACTCGAAAAGAATTCTCTCTGACAATATAGATGCTGATTGTTTATTACTCCACCTTAGTTTAATTAGTCCAATTAACATTTCTGATACTCGCACTATAGATAAACTATCAGAAGAATTAAAAGTTGATGTAAAAGAACTAACGGCCTCACTGCATCAATTAGGTAAAAGCGGTGTGTTACGATCAATTGGAAATATTTTTAGATTTACCCCAGATATGACAGGTGATGTTTTTCTCTTAGATAAAATGCATTTCCTGAGCGAGGGCGAGCGAAAGAAAATATTTCTGTATTGGTTTGATACTCATTCCAAAAACATATTCTGCAATTTAGGATCCACAATTAGATATGGTGATAGCGATTACTTATTGCCAATTTTGAATGATGTTATCTCGAGTTGGATAACCAATACATCAAAATATGATGACTATGATAAAAGGCTTATACTTGAAAATCTTGAAGCAATATGCGCTAAAGTGCCTGATAAAAGTTTAGACCTGCTTTGGGCCTTTCTGGATAATTCAACACTAACAACAGACGCATATGGGCCCGTAATAAACAAATTGATCCATAGTGATTTTAATCGAAGTGATATTATAAAAATTATTGTAGCAATGATAAATGAATGCAAGGGTGGCACGTATGACAATTATAAGCCAAGCACTTTAATCAAAGAATGTGTCTGCCCTCTTGACAATGACATAGAAAGCCAAATATTGCCATCAATGTCCATTCTCGAGGGATTCTTAAATAGTGATGATAATACAGATGAAATAGAACTATTAAAAGTAGCATGTGCTGAAATTTTAGCCTCTGCACATGAATTTAGAAGATCGTCCGATGATAAGCTCGAAATTGGAAGCAAAGTATTAAATATGACAGATCATGTGATAAAAATGCGAGATACTGGGGTATTAATTATAAAAAAAATGCTCAAAAGCAAACATGCTTTTGTGCGAATAAAAGCTGTTGAAGTAATTGAGTCTATCGGAAAGGGATATATGGGGCTTGGACCAACCACCATTCCTTTGAAAGACAAAATTATTGCAGAAAGAGAAGATATTTTGTGCTTCATCGTAAATGAAAATATTGTTGATAATGAAAAGGAATTAGATGTTTTAAGTACTTTTGAAGATTTGGTTTTTCATTTTTGGGCCAGAAAGGATGTGCCAGATGAAATAATAGTTCCATTGTTTGATAAATTTACTTATACACCTGAATATCGTATTTTTCGATACTATTCATCACGATGGGGCATTTGTGGAGATGTAAAGCCACAGCTGGGCAGTGTTCCCCCATCTAAAGAACGATGGAACTGGGCTGTGGATAATTTATTACATAGCAATATAAATTTAAAGCCCGAAGACTTTACTAAGGAAGTAATTTTTTTAAATCAAAAATATTCTACTCCATCAAGTATTGCCATTTTTCTTCATGAGTTAAATGAGAAAGCTAATGTGGTTTCTGCAACTGCTCCATTTTTAAGAGAATGGTTTAAGCATAATCCTGAAGCATTTAAACTTCTCCGCTTTGAGACTGCAGCATGGAGTAAAGTTCCTCTAATTTTTAAATATACCATTTTTTATGATCTAGTACATGCATATCCTGAAGCAGTAAAAAGAATTATAGATGAAGTTTTATTAGCACAAGAAATCCCATTAGATGAGGCAAAAATAGCCTTAGATATTTTCTCATATGATTTACCTGGAATTGATAGAATCAATATTGCAGACATAATATCTAATAAAAAGATAGATGAATTAAACCTTATAATTCTTGAAAAAATAAGATCAATATCTAAAAATAATTCAGCTAAAGAAATAGCAGAAATCACATTAATAGTGTTGAAACAATTGAGTTTAGAATCTAAATTGAAGGCTATATACCACATTGCTTTTATTTTGTTCGATAAAACAAAAGAATACAAAAAAGAATTTTTGAATATAACTGGAGAGGAATTGAGAAACACGCTTATTTCTAATAGGAAATTAGATCATTACGATTTTGAAATATTGTCTCTTATTGTTGATAACGTAAATAAGTTAGTAGATTTTATCAATGTGCGCTTGGAAAAAGAAAACGAGGTTAACAAGCATTCAGAATACGAAGCAGTTCCCTTTGATGGCATAACTATAATTTCAAAAAGAATCAAAAATATAGATGATTATTTATTTGTTTTAAAGCACGTTCTGCAATGGGATAAAAAATATAGTGGGCTAACATATTATAGTGTTTCAAAAATATTCGACCAAATTGCAACATTAAGAAATGAATCCAACGAATTATATTTAGAAAAAAGCGTAAAAACATTTTTTAATAAACAAAAGTTTAGAGAATTACTGGATTGTTTGTTTCATTTACCATTAATACCAAATAATATGCATATATTTGCAGATGCTATAAGCAAAAGTAAAGTATTTGGATACGAGGAGAATATGACAAAATTGCTACGTGACAAGCTTTACCCGGAGGGCGGATGGTTCTCTTCTGTTGGTGAAACCCCCAAAGCATTTATAGATAAAAAAAATGTCTTTAAGAAGTTAGCTGAAGTCGCTCCGCGTGGGTTGTTAAAAAATTGTTTGGAAGAATGCTTAATCAGTGTTGATAAAATGATAAACAAGCATAAAGACGATGAGGAAAATAGATTTCATTCTAAATAAGAGAGGATTGTATGATTATTTTTCGAGAAGAAATATTTAAAATCATTGTACGAAGATATCCTAATGAAGTTCGAGAAGAGCATCTTCTTTCTGAATTGGAATATTCTTTTCCTGAAAAGCATCTAGAACGTGAAGCCAAAAATGCTTTAATTGAACTGCTAGAGAAAAAAATTATAGATAAACATATTCATCCATATTCTCATCAGGGATATGAAGAGGAAATAACCAGCTATTTCCTAACACGGGATGTTTATAGAAATATCAACCGAATTAAAATTGGGAATAAACATTTTATTCGTTTGCTTGATAAGGATCGTTTCAGGGTAGATGATATAAATTATTTGGTAGAAGAATTATCAAATTGCTCAGATGAAACAAATAAAAGGATTGATAAATTACATGCATCAATAAATAATACCAAAAAAGATATTTCTAAAGAAGTATTCGATGAAATCAAAAAATCTATAAGGTGGTGGAGTTTCTTTCTAATTGCTATTTCAGGATTGATTATCGCAATAATTGTTAACAGGATTAAAATATGTGAATTTTTTAAAGATTTACTTTAAAATGATAAAATTAAATACACCATCTTTTTAATGTAATATAATTTGCTATATATACTATTTTATGGACTACAAAAAGGGAAAGCACCTATTTAAACAAAAAATAAGGAGTACTTTATGGCCGCAAAAAAGACCCAGCCACCAAAAACGAAAAGAACTGTCATAGTACATAAAAAAGATATTAAGGTAGATAATATCTTTCAGTTGCTAAGTGTTGTTGAGAACAATATTCAGGAGCTTAACAGAATGTATGCAGAGCTTCCCGGTAGTAATCATAGGGATGTCGGCGGACGGATGAAACCAACAACAAAACAAATTGAAATAGCAAAACAGATCAAAAGCGCTCAAGCTAGAGCAGATAGATTAATGAGGATAATTGAAAAGCAAGGGTTTTAAGACGCACCCTTAAATGAAACTTGTGATTTTAAAGGGCATTCGTATAGTAATTATTATGTTTAAATAAGGATTATAAATTTGATTGAAATAAAAAAAATTGAAATTTATTATTTTCGTTCAATTTACAGCTTAAAAAATGATAATTTAAAGGATTTAACAATATATGCCGGTAAAAACGATATTGGAAAATCTAATATTCTAAAAGCATTAAACTTATTTTTTAACGGTAAACCGGATTGGGATACTGCTTTTGATTTCAAAAAAGATTTTTCCTATAAAAGAAAAAACGAATCGATTAAATTAAAAACACGCCAGTTTATTCGTATTGCAATTCGGTTTAAAAGAGGCGATCGTTATCAAAATAGTTTACCTGAAGAATTTACTATAACACGCACATGGTATCGCAATTCACCTGTTCCAGATGAAAAAAATTCTCTTATGAGAGAGCACAAAAAAGAGAAAAAACCAAAATGGTCTATTGGGCGAGCTAATGCCAGTCTTCAAAGGTATCTTAATACTATGAAATTTGAGTATATACCCGCAATCAAAGATAATTTATTTTTTGCGTACATGTTAGGACGCTTACAGCATATAATTTTTGCAAAAGGCTCCAATGAGTCTACAGTTAAAGAATCAATAGAAGGATTGAATAGTACGATTTCATCTGAAATTAAGAATCTTCAAGAGGAATTTGCGCTTATTACAAAAATAGATACCCAAATTAATTTACCTGAAAAGTTGTCTGATTTATTTAAAGCATTTACTGTGAGTACAAAGGAACAAGGAGGACATCTTCCATTACAGCAACGAGGAGATGGTATTCGCACAAGATTTATACCGTCTTTACTGCACCATATCTCGCAGAATTCAAAGCTATATTTCATTTGGGGTTTTGAAGAACCTGAGAACAATCTTGAATATTCTCTAGCAATCGAATTAGCAGAAAAAATGGCTAAAGAATATTCTCGAGATTCTCAAATATTTATAACAACTCATTCCCCTGCTTTCTTTTCTTTAACAGATAAGAATGTAACCGTATATCGTGTTTTTAAAAATGATATTGGTACAGCATGCATAAATCTAGCTATTAATAGTCAAGAAACGTCTGATCAATTATGGGTTGAAATGGGGCTTATGGAATTTCAAATCAAATCGCAGAACGAATATCGAAAGAAACTTGATCTTTTAAAGAAAGAACAAGAAGAATTAGAAAAAATAAGAAAAGAGAGCAACATGGCAAATATGCCAGTTTTACTAACCGAGGGAAAATGGGACGAATTAATACTTAATAGTGCATGGTCCAAACTCTACCCTAATCAAAAGATTCCTTTTAAAATTATATGTTCTGATCCGTATCAAGGAGCGAGTGCAAATTCTTTTGGAGGGGTGGATATAGTTAAACGTAGCTTAGAGTCAACACGTAAAGATCAGGAATTCACCGTAGGATTGTTTGATAGAGATGTGACAGGATACAATAAAGGATTCAAAGGTTTAAGTAATAATTTCTCTGACAGCTCTTTTAGTGAAAATGTAAAAATTCATAAAGCCGGAACTTCTGCAGCCATAGTTTTGCCCGCTATAGAAAGCCGTCGGGAACATGCTGCGGTATATAATCTTGAAATTGAATTTTATTTTGATGATCCATATTTGCAAAAGAAAATCGAAAAAAAAGGATTGGAGCTAAAACCTAGGCTAATAAAAACTACTGTTATTGGAACAAGCGTAGAGGAGATTGTTAATGCGACCGAACCTCATTTGTTTAAAATAGTAGACTCGACTAAAAAGTATTTTGCGGAGAAAATAGTTCCTACACTACCAAAAGAAGCTTTTATTAATTTTGAAATACTTTTTGATTTAATAAACACTACTATGAATTATTCTAAAAAATCAAAACATAACAAATAATTGATTATAATGAACAATAAAACAAAGCATATTAGCCTCTTAATAGCTTTTCTAGTTAGTTTTATATTTACCACTAAAGCTTTCCCCTTCCCAGCAGATATCGAAGACATAAGCGGTAAAAAATATTTCCAAAAAACGAAACAATCCTTAGTAAACGCAAAAGAATCTATACATGTCGTGATGTTTGTCATGCGTGTATCAAAACAGAAGCACAACACAAAACCCCAGCAATTAGTTAATGAACTGATCAATGCACATAAAAGAGGTGTTGATGTAGAAGTGATACTTGATCAGAACATTGACTTTTTGAATAAGCGATCAAAGAAACTGCAAAAAGAGATTAAAAGCATGGAGGCATATAAACAGCTGAGAGATGCCGGTGTGAAAGTATATTATGATGATTCCACGCGCTATACACATGCTAAAGTTATTGTTATTGATGGGGCAACAGTGATTCTTGGTAGTACAAACTGGACAAAAGCGGCTTTGGAAAGAAACATTGAGGTAAGTGTATTAATAAATTCTGATCAAATGGCGAAAGAGATACTTGAGTACATAAAACAAATAAAACGTAACAAAGAGATAGAGACATATGTCAGTAAAGCACAAGAGGTCGTACCAGTAAAAATAGAGTTTATGAAAAATCCTGAACATGGACCACAGATGGTACATAAACATGCTGAACGTGTATTTGATGTTTATTTGTTTTTGTTGAAAGAATATGACGGTAACACTGAAGGTAGAATAACATTGTTTTATGATACAGTCGCAAAATATTTGGGGATGGATTTAACTGATCGAACAGCATACAGAAGACAGATCATAAAGGTGTTAAGAAAACTTGAAACCAGGCATAAATTAATAAAGTATGTGCCGCGGCATGCGAAAGAAGCGAGAATTACTTTGCTTGATTATGATGATAGTGAAAAAGCATATAGTGATCCGAAAAAGAATCTGTTTGAGTTACCGGAAGATTATTTTGATTATGGATGGCGAGGGAATTTATCTTTTAGTGGGAAATATTGTTATTTTATTAATTTGATTAATGCGGGTGCTAATGGGGTTACGGCTAAACGTGTTTCAACAACTAACCATGTTCCACCGCGTAGGAGTCACTTTGTGCCACCTACGCGGAGTAACCCAACTAACGGTGTTTCAACTGACGGTGTTTCAGCTAATAACCATGTTCCACCGCGTAGGAGTCACTTTGTGCCACCTACGCGGCGGGGGCCACCTACGCGGAGTAATATTGTGAGTGGGGGTGTGTGGTCAGAGAGTCTTGCTGATATAACTGAAGAGTATGGGGGTGTTAGCCAGGATGTTATCTGTAAGGGGATGGATGAGCTTAGGCGAAAGAGATTAATTGAAGTGGCATATGATACTTTAACCGGTAAACCGTACGAGAAAAGATCACCAAAGATATATAAAGTATTAAAATTATATGATTTTGAGAAATTACTGAATAAACTTAAAAAGGTAGAGGATAAATATGGTAAAAAGGAATATAATATAGCTAGGGGATATGCTCAAATAGTTTTTGAAGAATATCATCCTGAAGCAATAGAAGATATAATACTTAAGACTAAAGAATACGGTAAAGAAAAGGTTGAAAAGGCGTTTGATATAGTTGCCCAGAAGAATAAGGATAATCCTAAGAGGAAGTACAGCTATGTTGTGGGGGTGTTGGAGAACTGGGGGATTAAAAAGTAGTGTTCCACTGCGTAACCCGTGTTCCACCGCATAGGAGTCACTTTGTGCCACCTACGCGGAGTAACACTATGGCCGACTGCGGTGGTGGTGGGGATGGGTAAACTGTGTTCCATAAACCATGTTCCACCGCGTAGGAGTCCCTTTGGGCCACCTACGCGGAGTAACACTGATTAGCAGGCTCGAAGAGCCTCAACGGGAGGGGATAAAAATGGAAATGAAAGAACAAGGGAATGTGGAAAAAGAAGTAAAATCGTCTTGTAAGACTAAGGGTGGTGACGGAGCTTGTGGCGTTGCTGTATACGGGCTCGGTATTATTGGTGCTGCGATATATTACATATCAGCTGCAACAGGTTTTTGGCCTGGGGTAGTAGGGTTTTTAAAAGCGCTCGTATGGCCGGTATTTTTAGTTTATGAAGTGCTTAAGTTTATAGGCGCTTAAGATACAAGCACGATTGTAGTGTTTTTACCGTGTCGGTGGGATAAATCGTGTTCCACCGCGTAGGAGTCACTTTGTGCCACCTACGCGGAGTAACATTGGGGCCACCTACGCGGAGTAACACTCCGGAGTGATTTTGGAAAAAATATTATGAATAATGAAAACAGTGAGCTGATCGAAAATTTAAAAAAACATGTGATAAAACTTTCTGATGAAATCGGTGATCGGAGTGTTTTTAAATATGAGCAACTCTGTGAGGCGGAAAAATATATTACTGAAGAGCTTGTTTCTTACGGATATACGGTTACGTTTCAAGAATACACAATACTTAACAAGCAGGTAAAAAATATTATTGTTACAAGGCGCGGAACAAAGACCCCTGAAGATATGATTATTGTTGGTGCACACTACGATAGTACTTTAAATCCCGGTGCGGACGATAATGCCAGCGGTGTTGCAGGACTTCTTGAGCTTGCACGGTTCATGGCAGATAAAAATACCGGCTCAACAATAGAATTTGCCGCTTTTCCCGCTGAAGAACCGCCATTTTTTGATTCTGAAGATATGGCTAGTCTTGTGTATGCAAAAGCAGCTAAAAAAGGAAAAGTAAATATTAAGGGTGTTCTCATACTTGAAATGATAGGGTATTTTGATAAGAAGCCCCGAACCCAGACGTATCCTAATTTTGCCGGGGCACTTGTTTATCCCAACAGGGGAGACTTTATAGCAGTTTTGGGAAATCTTAAATCCATTAATCTTGTTGGTGCAATACGATCCTGTTTTAAGAAGCAGTCACGGTTTCCGATGAAACCAATTATCACCTTCAATTATGCTTCTGCAGTACATTTCTCTGATCACTGGGCATTCTGGCAGGAAGGCTATCGCGCTGTGATGATAACCGATACATCTTTTTACCGGAACCATCATTATCATACTGAAACTGATACGTACGATACGCTCGATTATGAAAGTATGGCTGAGATTGTGAGGGGTCTGAAAGGAACGCTTATTGAATTGGGTAAGTGATACGTAGTATAATAAACTATTAAAGAGGGGATATATGAAACTGACAAATGATCTGTTTAAGATTGATGCCGCAAAAACAGCGGAAGTAGCCTCGGAATTTATAAAAAAAGAAGTCAAGGAGCTGGGAAGGGACGGAATAGTTGTCTCTATGTCTGGCGGGCTCGATTCGAGTGTTGTGGCATCGCTCTGTGTTAAAGCGTGTGGCACGGATAATGTTGTCGGTCTTATGCTTCCGGAAAGGCAGGGAAACCCGGAAGCTGAGATTTACGCGAAACAGGCTGCCGCTTTTCTTGGTATCAAAGCCAAAAAGATAAATATATCGAGAAATTTGAGGGCTATTGGAACATATAGGGCCGCAATATCTTATATACCGACTAAGAAGCTGAGAGATTTTGTCGCAAAAAAATTCATGTCTTCAAGTAATGACAATTTTCTTCTAGAGAATTTGAAAGGATCGAAGACAAAGCTGATGAGAAATGCGGCTGCGAGTATTTATTCGAAACAGAGAATACGAGCTGTTGTACTCTATAAATTTGCTGAGGAAAATAACCTGCTTGTGGTCGGTGCCGCACATCTTACCGAAGACCTTGTCGGTCTTTTTGTTAAGTTTGGCATAGATGATGTTGCTGATGTGATGCCAATAAAGAAGCTGTTTCGGACACAAGTAATGCAACTGGCAGAATATTTGGAACTGCCAAAAGAAATAGCCGGAAGAAAACCGAATCCCGATGTTATTCCGGGAATAGATGATAAATATTTCGGTATGCTGGGAATATCCGCTGATAAGATCGATCTTCTGCTGTATGGTCTGTTGCATGATGTTAGCAGTGACGATATTGCCAGCCAGCTTGATATTGAGAAGAGAAAAGTAGAGGAAGTTAAAGAATTGATACAGTTATCGGATCATATGCGAAACCCATCGCTCGCTCCGTAGATATAAATATACACATTGTAAATTTTTATAATCTAAAACAAAAGGAGATTAGTATGAAGCTTTACGTGGGAAATTTATCTTATGAGGTTACTGAAGATGATTTACGGTTGGCTGTAGAAACATTCGGGACGGTTGAATCTGTCAACATCATAATGGACAAGTTTAGTGGTCGACCAAAAGGATTTGGATTTGTGGAGATGTCCTCCAAAGAAGAAGGGCAAGCGGTAATCGATGGCCTAAATGGTAAAGAGCTAAAAGGCAGAGAGCTTAATATAAATGAGGCTCGTCCTCGCCCAGAAGGTGGTAGCAGGGGTGGACCAGGTGGTAGCAGAGGTGGGCAAGGTGGTAGCAGAGGAGGATATGGCGGTAGCAGAGGTGGGCAAGGTGGTAGCCGTGGAGGATATGGCAGTAGCAACAGAGGTGGGCAAGACCGTGGCAGAGGAGACTCAAGGGGTAACCGTTAGATTCTAATTATCAACATCGATAAATGGTTGCTGTAACCGTTTAAATAAAATAAATGAAAGGGGGATGTGATGGTAGGGAGAAAATATGTATTATCTGCGGCTGTTCTAATTGCTATACTCGTTGGGTTGTCTTTCCAGAATGTTATGGGGGCAGGGCTATCTAAAATACCGATAGATCTGAAGAAAGTGTCTGAAGAGGACAGAGATAAAGAGATATTAAGAGTTGGCATAATAGCAGAATATGACGCCATAAATCTGTATGAACAAATGGCGGCGTATGCAAAAAATCCCATGATAAAAAAAGTTTTGCTTGATGTTGCAAGAGAGGAAAAGATTCATATAGGAGAGTTTCAAGCTCTTTTAATGAGTATTGATAAAGAACAGCTTGAGGAAATGCAAAAGGGTGAAAAAGAAATAGAGGAAATGATGGAAAAAAAGTAGATTGAATACCATTTTCTAGCGAAGAGATATATATGAATCGTGTGGGTGAAAAGATTGGCTGGGTTGGAGGATGGATTGGCGGGTTTCTCTGGATTTTAGGATTTTGTGTCGTATGGATGTTTTAGGGTGAAATGCTCTATGGATTAAGAAAATCTATTTTTAACGGTGATGTTTTCGGGTGGATTGTAAAGTTAAATGCCGTAAATAGTGGTCATTTTTCATTTAAGCTGCGATCTCCTGAAGTTCTCTTTCAAACCCCTGTTGAGCAGATTGAAAATTTAGTATCTTGCGTGGGTAATTATTA
>Ga0208648_1001351_pt1 | contig 20322 bp, 24 predicted proteins | sample AntAceMetag02UKL_FD_184772 | JGI IMG/M metagenome (GOLD analysis project Ga0208648, IMG submission 184772) | Saline lake microbial communities from Ace Lake, Antarctica - Antarctic Ace Lake Metagenome 02UKL (SPAdes) (version 2) | ecosystem: Environmental > Aquatic > Non-marine Saline and...
GCTTCGAAGCAAAACCCTTATGCCAAATTTACACCGGGCTTCTTGAACAATGGATTGAGATCGACCCCGCCAATTTTGATGTATTTTTGCATTTATCGCTTTGGGGTCGACACAATCCTAAAGGTTAGTTGCGTTGTCCGTTTTTTTAAGCCTCTCAAGGGGCGGAATCATCAGCCTCTGTATATCTGCCGGATTTTGTTTCCTTCTGACCGCCCGGAAACAGGGGACCCTCCGATCATCCGGTATCACGGTTGTGTTGCTGGTTTTTTTATTACTTATTTCCGTGGGCTGGTTTGGATGGAAGCCGATTTTCAAGGAATTTGAAAATATAAGAAATGACAAGGGCGAAATCACCGAGAACCGACCGGTCTATTGGAAAGACAGTATGACTGTGCTCAAGGATTTCCCGATCACCGGAACCGGCATGGGAACCTTTGGCAATATTTATCCAAAATATCAGTCCGAATCCTTCGGCAGAAGACTGACCCATGCGCACAACGATTATCTAGAGTTTCTGGTAAACGGGGGGATTGTTGGATTTCTACTGTTTTTTGGAATCCCGCTAACCATCATTTTGAAATCGTACAAGGTCGTTGTCAAAAGAAGAGAAGCCTATTCAATTTATATTACTATCGGGAGCATTTGCGGGATTATCGCAATTCTAATCCACAGCATTACGGATTTCAACCTTCAAATCGGAGCCAATGGATTGTATCTGTTTTTCCTTTGCGGTTTGGCGGTTTCCGCATCTCATACCCGGTTGAGAGAGGGACTGGGAAACACCCTCTTAAAACCCATGGCACCAGGTTCGGAAAAACTGTTTTATTCAGGTGCGGTTTGCATGCTCCTGCTGGTGCCCATTATTATATTAATTAACGTGGGCACCATAAAAGGCGAATCCCTGCTCTTTTCCGCCGCAAGGCTTTCAGCCGCTGAAAAGCCTACCGAGAACCATGCAGAAAAAATATTCAAGATGGAACAAAAAGCCTTTAAATTTGATCCCCTGGACTTTTTAAGTCCCTGGTTTGCAGCAAAATCAGCTGTCCGGATGTCCGAACCTAAAGCGGCCCTGTTTTACTTCAAAAAGGCAGTCCATCGAAATCCGGTATACGGACCTTTGCTTCAGGAATTTGGGATGTTCCTGTCTGAAACCGGTGAAAATGAACCTGCGGAAAGACTCATACGGGCCGGAATAAAATATAACCGGATCAGTTCGGTTCGATATAAGACTTACGCAGAATGGCTGCTGGCAAACGGTCAAAAAGATCGGGGTATTGACACCCTGCGGACAGCCATATCGCTGAATGTTAAAAAAAGTCGGTCCTATATCGATTTTATGGATGAAAAAGGCTTGAATATTAATGAGATAAGAAATGCACTTCCCCATAGAGTAGAGCCTCGTGTATCTTTGGCTGAAATTTTATTGGACAAGGGAATGCAGGATGACGCCGAGCGCGCCTATTTTGATGCGTTTGCCTATCTTGATAAAAAAGAGGAAGTGAGTGCAAGCTGTTTTTTTAAGGCCAGCCAGTATTTTAAAAAACAAAAGCAATACGATGAAGCATTGAACATCATGTTGAAAGGAATTGAATTTTTGCCCGATAACGCAAAAATCAGGGTTGCCGCAGCATCCTTATACGAAAAGATAGGTATTATTTACCGGGCAACAGAAGAGTATAAACACGCGCTGATTCTTGATCCGAAAAACCGGCATGTCAGAAAAAAGCTGAAAGAACTATCAGCGACTTGATGTTGAGTTGAGATGGGTGCATTACCAGTTTGTTAATAGCTTTCCAAGACTTTTTGGTTTCAGGTGTCAGGGGACATGGAGGTTTCAGGTGTCAGGGTTAAGGATTGGTTAAGAGGGAAACGAGGTAACCAACTGCAACTATTAGAACTGATTCAAAATTCGGTAAAAAAGCTCTTGTTGGAATCGGAATCCATATTGCTGACAGAGAAGCCGTAAACCGAATCTACTGCGTCAGATGCCTTACCGCATAGGTGTGATCTATAGCGAAACGACATCTTCCTTAATTGCGCAATTTAGGTAAGATATAGAGTCACATTCCAGAGACCTTCGGAAAACACCCCTGTTGAATACGCCACCATGGCTATTCAGCAGTTGAAACCCGTTTCCGTCTCCATATAATAACCAGAAAGGCTTACAAGTTATTAAAAATGCTTGCAAGCCTTTTTTATTTGTTACTTTAAGTTGTGGAATATAAGTATATAGAAATTAATTAAATAATTGACGGTTTCGTAAAAAGTCCAACTTCTGCGTTGTGCTGCATTTCGCAATCATTCAACGTACAAAAAGTACGCCTCATGATTACAAAATTTGCACGCCTTGAATTTGAACTTTTTACGAAACCGTCTAAATCGGCCTTTTTACGAGTTCATCAAATAATTAAATTGCAATAATTATTTTAGAAAAATTTAAATCGTATGGATTAATTTTTTTAAATTTTTATGACCGGTGAAAATTTCAGAGCATGGATCGACAAATCTCTTAAATTGGTGAAAAGGAAAATATGTCAAGAAATAGGGTTTGTCATAAGAAAGAGACAAATGCATCAATTGACAAAAAGAAGTATCAGGATGTGGTTAACTATTTGATTTAATAATATATAAGTGGTGGAGGCGGCGGGAGTCGAATCCAAATAATTGTAGTTATTTCAGGTGATTATGTGTGATAAACAATGATATAAAGTGATAAAACAAAACGCTTTTTCGCCACTTACCCTTTTGGCCATGATGTCATCACCTATCATTCAAAATCACTGCTAATCACAAAAAAATAGGCACAATTTTAGACACAATTTTACATCAATAATATCAATCCTCAAAAAAATGCACCATTAACCGATCCGGGTATTTCATAATCCTGATCAATTACCTTGCAATATTCGGATCAAAGGAGGATTGAACCATGATGAACAAAGTAATTTTGATCGGCAACCTTGGAAGAGACCCTGAAATAAATTATGCTCAGAATAATGGGACGGCTATTGCCAAATTTAGTTTAGCAACATCTGAGAAATGGAGGGATAAAAATACCGGAGAGATGCAAGAGCGCACAGAATGGCATAATATCACTGCATTTGGCAGGCTTGCAGAAATATGCAAAGATTATCTTTTTAAAGGCAAGCAGATTTGTATTGAAGGCAAAATACAGACAAGTCCATATGAAAAGGATGGTATTACAAGATATAATACTGAGATAATTGCATCCACAATGAAGATGCTGGGATCAAAGGATTCAGTGGGGGATTAAAGACAGCCGAAAACATCAGAGACTTCATCAAAGGCTTCGTCAGAGATCCCGGAAGACCTGGGGGAATCGGAACCGGAAACCGATAAAGATGAAATTTTGTTTTAGGTCCTGATCTTATGTTAGGAACACATTTCAGACGCATTCGTTTCTTTAAAAAAAGGCTGTGAGTAGTGGCAGGGATCTATGGTTTTACATTTCTTTTATACCATTTCCTGCCAGATGCTGTAGGCTATGTACTTATGTCTAACAACTTTTAAAAAGACATCAAGCTTGATAAAGGAGATAAGAGTGTCTAGAAAAGTCACAAAAGCTGACATCGAACTTCTTTCATGTATTGCGGAATACAAATTCTTGACCGTAAAACAACTTGCAGCTTTCAGCCAAAGATCGCAACAAGTTATTAGAAGAAAATTGCGGATTTTTGAAAGCGAATACCTTATTGTTATGAAAGAGCGTGGTTTCGGAAGGGGTCCGGGGCGGCGAGAAAATATTATCATTCTTTCAGAAAAGGGTATAACATTGTTGCGCGACAAAGAAATCCTTTCCAACCATGGCACCTATATCACAGACAAAACACGAGAGCTTATTTTCATTAACCACGATCTGGTGGTAAACTGGTTTTTTATCCATTTGTTACAAATAGGACGAGAAAACCCACGATTTTTTACCCAGCACCTGACCATCAGTTCCCATAACCTGAAAGAAGGAAATGCTGAAAAACCCCTTCTTCAGGAACGATTCTCGACAGATCAAGACCATGAAAAAATCAATATAATGATTCCAGACGGTGTATTTACAATCCATGACAACGAATCAGAAAAATCGCTTCTCTTTTTTCTCGAAGTAGACATGGGGACTGAGATACTGGCCAAAACAGATCGAACTCCAGGAGATGTTCGCCAGAAAATCATCAACTATCGGGCACTGTTTCACAGCAACCATTACAAACGCTATGAAAAAATTTTCAACACCCAACTCAACGGTTTCAGATTGCTTTTTTTGAACAGCTCTTTTGTCGGGATGAAAGCAATATGCAACCTCGTCCAAGAAATGCCGCCATCAAATTTCATCTGGGTTACGGATCAAGATCAAATGTTTTCTCATGGCTTATCCGCTGAAATTTGGGCCCGGGGTGGCAGGTATGAAAAGCCGTTGGAATCCATATTGGGTCGCGAGCTGGCTTTCGAATCAACCGTCCTGGATAAAATAAAGTATCCGAAAAAAGTGTAACTCAATTGCTTCAAGGGTGTAACTTAATTGTTTTATCAACATTGAGCAAGGTTTGAGACGAAAAGCATTTTAGAATGTATATATGATTCAATTTCAACAGGTTATGGAATATCAGATGGCGTTTTTAAGGTGTAACATAATTAAAAGAAAATTTACCTCAAATGTAGCCAAAAGCTGTAGATTTATCCAATTGCGTTACACCCCAATATTTTAAATTGAATATAATATCAGAGAGATACAAGGTGTAACTCAACCCGAATATATAATATAATGATAATAGGTTGATTGTTCAAATTCAATTCAAACAAAGAATAATAAGACATGATCAATAGCGCTTGTTGAAGTTTTGGCTATGTCTGAAATAAGCCGGCATGGAGTTGTGGTAAGTGCCGGTTTTTTGTTTTGACCAGTAAGGCTTGGCTTTAAGATTTCTGTATTTCCGAATGCTGCTCCTTTTTAATTCCTTCATGATGTAATCTTGCCAGTTTTCAGCAAACATCCACGGATAAACAGATATTACATCCAATCCCATTTTCGAATAAATCTGTTCTTTTGTTTTAATCCCTCTGTCATAGTTTTTCCGACCAGCCAAACCGTAATACTCGATATATGATCCGAATTCAGGAAGATAAAAATCAGGATACCAAATCCGAGGTTTTTCCTCAGCAGCATTAACCAGCAAACCGGATTCATATTGATACTTAATTGAGTTTGTATCTAAGAAATATGCGATTCGTCTTTCTCCCTCGGATTTGAATTGTGGGCGTTCATTCCTTATGATGATATCATCGAGATTATTGGCCATTCATTATCGATAAGCAGAGGAAATATTTAAGACTGCGTTACCACCTTCATTTGACGAAAAAGGGTTCATGGCTTGGAGTGGGTCGAAGCATAGAAACGCACCCAATGGTGCCATCGACTCGTTTGTTTTCGTTTGCCGGTTTGTGGTGCTAGTGGGGCCCGGTCGTGAACACGCAAATCGCTTATCCTAAATATTTCGATTCGGGTTGACCCCGAATGCGAAAAATTTATGGAGCGATTCGCTACGTCCCCTCCCTCGGAAAAAATCTCCTTGGTTTTGAAAAACAGAAACCAAGGAGGTGAACATAAGATGAATAAATATCAAATAACAGTTTTATGCAATATCTGCAAAAGACCGTCTGACACTGAAAACGCAGTGTGCTCTGATTGCATAGAAGCTATTTTCCTACCCAGCCTCTCATACCAGGCTCAACAGGAAGAAATAATGGCACATTCAAAACACGTTATCATGATGGCACATAAAGTGTTGAAATATGATAGTATTCTTTTAAAAGATTGAACATTTCTTTTTTTTATTATTTCCTTTTCACCCCTCTCCCCTCAAGGGGAGAGGGAACGCATCACTGCTCCGTGCCCTTCTAAAAACACGGAGCGTGATAAAAATGTGCAATACAAAACCGTTAACACCAGAGGCGCTTAAAGGGGAGATGGAAAACCCAAATTTTTGTGCCTCTGGTGAAATGATTTATGAAGAAAATCATGTCATAGACCATTACTGTAAAACGCGCAGGGGTGATTAAAATAACAACCACTATAAAGAACCTAATCCTTGAAATTCTGACAGGAGAGGGTCCGGGCCACATCAAAGAAGTCCATCTTCGGGTGGTAGAATTCAGACCAAATGTGCCACAACATACTATAAGGGCCAGGCTTTCAGAGATGTCCAGAAGCGATAATCTTGAAGAAAAATTGAGTGCTTTCGGCAATGGATTTTATGGTCTGTATGAAGAGACCAAAAACCTTAGTAGCGTGGTATCATATCCTGACCGAGGCCCATGGGGAGATGCGAGATATAGAGGGAACTGCACTGGCTATATCGTCAAAGACCTTATTCTAAGATTCAAATGCCAGAGTGTGTTTGACCCTGCGGAGGGAAGCGGAACGGTTAGGGATGTCGTCAATGGAATCAGTCAATATCTCAAAAAAAAGATTCAATATGTAGGTGAAGACCTGAAGCAAGGATGGGACATCCTCGAAAGCCCGATGCCTTTAAATCAATTTGATTTAGTCTGGTATCACCCGCCGTACTGGGACATCATAAAATATTCAGACAATCCAAAAGACCTTTCCAATTGCGATACCCTTAACGATTTTGAGGATAAACTAAGCAGGTCAGTCGAGAGACTTTCAAAAGCTGTCAAGCCAGGCGGGATTATGGCAATCCTTATTGGTGACAAACGAAAAAGCGGCAACTATTATGCCCTTTTCAAGACCCTTCTCTTCAATAAACAGATAGGCCGGCTCAAGGCAATTATCATCAAGATTCAACACAATACCCGTAGTGATGGGATTCAATACATGTCACGAAATCCCTTTTTCATTCCCATTAAGCATGAGTATTGTCTCATCTTTCAAAGGTAAAACCTTAAAGGCCGGCCTCAGCTTTTCCCGCTTTTAGGAGGGAAAAGCCCTCGGAGGTTGATATGAATGGGTTTTGACTTGTTTGGCGTAGAGCCACGGAATAGAAAAGGAGCGTATTTCAGAAACAGCATCTGGTGGTGGCCTCGGTTATGGGATTTATGTTGCGAGATTACCCATGAGATATCGGAGAATGAGCGCAAATCCGGACACCACAAAGTCCAAAAGAAACCAGATACCATTTTGATTGGGAAAATGTAGAGGAATTCCTGGAATTTATAACCAACAATAATGGCTTTCAGATATGTTGAAGGATTTTCTTTTAAACAACAGGAACACGCAAATCGTCTAAACTTTTTATTGTTATTTTCTTCCTTATATTTCTTCTCCTTCAGGGTACTGCTTCTCTCCCAGATTCACCACAACCGCATCCAGCTAAAAATAATATATACAAGCCCGGCCAAAGATTTCGGCGTATATGGGGTGCCTCCGCCGAAATTTTGGCCTCTTTGCTCATCGCAAACTTGCATATAATATTTTTCCATCATACCGTGACGACCATGCCGTCCCGGAATGATGAACCGCTGGATTGCTATATTCAGTCGGCCTTTGACAATTACAGTCAGAACCGCTTCGGTTCCGACACCTCCCGCATATTGGGGGTGCATGATTTAAGAAGCCTCTCACCTCCATGAGCCACTTTGCGGCTCGTGTAGAATCGAGTATAGATTTCGTTATGGAAATCACATCTTAAATCATGCAGTTCGGCCCCCTGCTCACTCCCGCTTCGCTCTCGCTCACGATGTTCCGAACCAAGCCCGAATTCTCCTCTCTCTCTGGGCGGACCAGAAAGATTGAGGAGGTAAAATAAAATGGAATTAGAACAGATAAGAAAAACAGTTGATAGCTGGATAGACGAAGAAGAATATCCAACAAGAGCACATCTTAAGGTTGAAAGAACCTCAGCAAGGTATTTCAACCCATGCGATGATATGGAAGATGAAGAAGCCGAAGCATACTGGGAGTTCATTTACGGGATTGTATTGAGGGAACATTCAATGCTACTTGGCATACCAAAGCCTGAAGCGCTTGAATTCTGGACAGTTGAATTGGACGAGTTTGGTAACAACATAAGTGCTTTCAATACACAGGATTACGAAAGGCTTCATCCATTCAACAAGTATCAATGGAAGCTGAATAAGATATACGACAAAGTGAAAGACTTAGCTGTTACCTACAGTTGTTTGAGTAACGAAGAAGGTAAGAAAAACATTCATCAAAGGTATATCAATCTCGTCCAAAACGAGTTCAGAGACAAAGCTCTTACGCTTCTTGGTTATTACAACCGATACAAGGTTTGGATAGACAAAAACAAGTTGGTTGAGAGGATTGAAGAGCTCAACAGAAAGATTAGAAAGTGTAAAAAAATATGGCGTGATAACGCCTATTGGGAGTAGCATACTCACCGGGGAACATCCTGTTCCCACGGATCCCTTCGGATACAGGCAGGCTGTGGGTTGCCTCAGCCTGCCAAAAGTCGGCCCGTGGGATGCCTCGGGCCTCGATAAAATCCATGGTCAGAAAATATGAAATATTTTCTCTCAGTGAATATTCATTCCCTAAAACCAAAAGATTTATTTGGTAGAGGGTCTTCTTTCTATAAAAATGCAGACGGAAAAAATTCGACAAGCAGATGAAATGAGCATCAGAGAAACTGCCTTTGACCGCTTATGGGAATTGGCAGGATTTAAAGCTGCCCCTCAAGGATTTGATGAGATTGACATGCGGACATGTGGAGATATCGTCTATGAAAGGGCAATGAGACTCTCCAAAAAAATCAATCATGATCTTTTAATGCCCATCGCCAGATGGATTGATGATCCCAATTGGATAAAGAAATATCAACTCATTGAAGATCAAATCCCAAACTGGGCAACGTATAAGAAGCATCAGCGGCAAAGAATAAAGCGGTTAAAGGCCCTGGCCCGCGAACGGTTGAGAAACTATTGGCATGAGATCAGAGGGAGACAAAAATACCGAAAAGAGATTTCAAAATTGTATTTTAGGATACCATCAAGAGCAAACTCTCGGGTGGAGATCGATGAAGGTTTCATATCTCCGATCGTCTCACCATTCAGCCCGCCCGAACAAAAAAGATCGGAAACGATTCAGCAATTCCTGCAAGCCCGACAAATGTCGTTATCAGATCTTTTGCCCTGGAAGCTCATGATTTCATCGGATCTCACTAAAGAAAAATCATTGAACGATTTAAAAATTTATTGTTCTGACAAAAAGGATAAGATCTCGAAGCTGATCCATCTACTGCATATGGAAACTGAAGGAAACATCAAGATTACACAAAATGAACCATTCGGTGAGATCAAAATTGAACCCTTGGATATCGCCTGCAATCAAAATATTAAGATCAAGGATTACCACTCCAGGGAATACATTTTCGCATGGAACGAGCTCAGCGATAATCAACAGGCCAGGATTATTGTTGATGTCATAAATAACAAAATCCTGTGCAGGGCAGTTTGAGGTCATGATGCTTGATTCAAGAAAAAAAATAAATTGTTCTGGATATCAAAACCGATGGTCTTTGAGCTTAAGACCTATTGTATGCAGGATGTGATGGTCACTGAAGAGGTTTATCTAAAATGGAATGCCATAAAATAAGGAATCCGAATCCATTTACAGAGCGTCAAATCCGACTCCTTGAGGCCATCCGTGAAAAGATCCGTCAAATCGATGATCCTGACCCGGATATCATCACCCATGAATCCTATGATTGGTTCATTAAATCAACCAGGCAATTTGGAAGGATCCCCAAAATACGATTCCATCCAAAATCCTGCCAGATAAAGGCGGAATTGATAGAAAAGGCGGGGCTGGTGGATGAGGCCAGACAGGAACAAATCTCTCAAATAAGGCGAAAATATGGTATTAGAAAGGCCCGCAACGGATTGGCCAATCTTTTTGAATCTGAATGGAACAACATCATGCTCAAGTCCAAGAAAGCAACCTTTACAGCAGCTTACATAAACCAGCTATTCGCAACAGACCAACAGACAATCGCTGAACCAATGCAACTTTTGCAAAGCGTTGTGATGGATGAGTATTCAAAGCAAATCAAGGCCAAAAAAGATATCATTCACTCTAAGGAAAAGCTTGAAAGTCAAGAAAACAAGAGGGTTAGGAGTTATGAAGAAGAACTGATGGAGGTTGAATAACCTAATATCAAAAATCCGAAGAATCTGGCTATATTAGCAGGGCCTTAAAAAGAGGTCGAACCTTTCAGAAACATGAACATTCCGAAATTTGTCAGACATATTGCAGGATTTCCGGCCGGCGGATATCCTGGGAGTCCAACAAGCGATCAAAGGTTTTGACAAGCCGGGCTTTTGTGAGGTAATCTCAGTAGATCACAGCAACTGCCGGATCTGAGACCAGAAAACGATATCTTTAGAATAATTGCGGCTTGATATTTACAGTCCCAATTTGATACATGTCAATTTAACAGATTTCATCTAATGGCAGAGACTGTCAAAAAACCCTAAAATCACGATTTTATGGATTATAACTATCTGATTTTACAACATGCAAAATTAGCAAAAATGCCTGAATTGTACTTTTTCGACAGTCGGTAAGAAATCTGTATTTCACTATGCGGCCTACGAGTCCATAAATGTACGTGATTGACCATATTTTTAGAATGCATAATAATAGTTCGGCATCAAAAAAGGAGGAAAAAAATGTTTAAACTCGGATCGAGATTTCTGTTTGTGATTTTTATTGCAGTCATCTTGTCATCACCTTTTTCGGGTTTCGCTCAGGATAATGAAGTAGAATTTGACAACCAATCTGGTCAGCCTGCTTTGGTCAAACTTATCGGACCGACTATGAGAAAAGTTAATGTCCCAATCAATTCCAAACTTTCAGTCACCGCCCTACCTGGCAGCTACCATATAATGGTTCGCTATGGCACTTCTAAAAATTACCAATACAGGAAGGGTGAGAAGTTTGAAGTAACTGAAACAGCCACAAAACAATCGAAAACTACAATAACTCTCCATAAAGTGATCGGTGGCAACTATGTTGCCAAGCCGATTTCTGAGGATGAATTCGCTGCATCAGCAATCCAAAATTCGGTTGCGGTTGCATCAGATCAATCGGTCGAAAAGACCTCTCAACAGTTTGGGACAGTCGTCGGTGTGTTAGCCGGAACTCCGTCTAATGAAGCTGTACTTAAATACAAGCTCAAACCCTTCGCCACAAAAAAGGTAAAAATACAAGGTATGGATTTGTGGGAAGAATTATTGCCTGATTACAAAGAGGTGAGTCCTGATGAAAATAGAAAATTTATGATGCCTAATGTGCCACCTGGAGTTTATTCACTTCGTGCTATTGTTGGAGAGGCAAAAGGACCAGCTGGTGAGAAACTCCCAGTTTGGGAATTCGTAAAAAATGCAGGGGGCAGCGTTGTAAAATTCCAAGTAAAACCAAATGAAGTTACAGATCTGGGAACTATTAAGGTAATTACAAAGTAGACTTGATACACAATTTTACACAACATATGGCTGGTTTTGGACGGCTCCTTCCTCGTCGCCCCACAGCTCTGTGTCACCGATATCTGCAATGTATCTTTTTACCTGGAAATAGGCTCAGAGTTTGTGATATCGAAATCCGAGGATTATTTGGCTGTGCTTTTTTTTGCATTTTCGTAAGAAACACGATATATGTATGTGAAATTGAAGTGCTTGGGCCTGCACTTTTGGCAAGATATCTGTAATTCACTATGCGGCATGCACCTCCATAAATGTACGTGTTTGCCCATATTTTTAGGTCCAATAATAGTTGGGGCAATAAGGTAAATATATGAAAGATGAATTCAAGAAAACACGTTCTTCCCTCTTGCATCTAGCAAAGAGAATTGAGAAGGGCGACTACCCACACAACCGTAAGAATTGGGGCGACGCTGGTGTTGTTATCACGTCAAAAAAGCCCAAACCAACAGAAGGTGGTTTTTATCCTGATCCGAGATATGTTGTTACTCCATTCTCCCGGGACACAACTGCGATCTGCTGTGAAAGAGGTGGCTCAGTTAGAAAAGTCCGGCACTCTCATGCAGATTACATTCGCTTGAAAACGATTAAAAGATTTGTAATATAAGGCTTCCATCATGTCAAAGGAACTGCCTATAGATGGTGTTGCGGACATAGATATTAAATCAACTTCAAAAATAGGAGGTGGGGTTCACGTTGGATTAGTATTATACTTGGCATAATAGCTTTGGTGTTTGGAGGAATAGCTCTTTTGATCGGCACAATTTATTTGATGAATTTGAAAGCTGGAGATATCGAACCGTGAAATAAATAACTTGAAAGGAGGTAAAATGAGTATGATAAGATTAATATCAAGAAGTCTATTGATAATAGCACTGATTTACTTAACAGGATGTCTAATTACAGGCTGTGAACCTTCGCCAGCCGATAAAGCTCGATCGGCTAAACTTGCAAAAGTTCAGAAAATTGCATTAGTCACTTTTATCGGCAGATCCAAAACCAGTCCCAGCGATACTGTACACCATTATCTCATCCAAACAATGTGGGAAGCCTTTAAAGCAAAGGCCGATGCAGCTACAAATGTCATTAGATTCTTACCTTATGAAGAGATAGTAAATAACGAAGCTTACAAACGGGTGGCAACGGTTAAATTGCCCAAGGGCGCATATTCTCCCATAGAAGGACTTACCTATATTAAATATGGCATAGAAGGTGGATTTGACTGTGGCCCATTATTTTCAGCTTTAAAAGCCGATGCATTACTGCTAATTGTGGCACAATTTGGTATAGAAATTAAGCAAAATGGAAGCGCGCCCTATTTAACCGTCAATGTATATAGCGGGCTTTTCACGCCCCCAGAAGAATTAGTTTGGGGTAATATGCAGCGAGGAACCAACTTTGAGGAGGACATTTTAGTCTCGATCGTAGATCATCCGAAACTAATGGGTTCTATTGGTGCAAAGTGGGTGTTACTTCAACGCCCAAGTGAGTCGGAATATGCTGAACTTACGCGAATCGCTATTGACCGAAAGACACAGTTGCCTAAAAGAGCGGGTGAAAGTGTTTTTGATGATATGATAAGCAATATCAAAAAAGCCCGCGAATCCGCCGCTAAACAGATTACTTCAAAATAAACCGTGTAGAGAATTTTTGATAGCAGAAGAAAGTATGGTGATGAATACAAACCCCGCCTAAACTGAAGGTTCAGTTGGTTTATTTATTACAATGGTAGCATGTTTCTCTTGCTTCAAGGAAAGTCGTTTTACATTCAGGACACAATGAGTCTTTCTTTTCTTTAAGTGCCATACTTAACTCCTAATATTGAAATAATTTATAGTTATTTTCAAAATTCTAATATTTTTTTAACATCTGTTATCATTTGTTTGCGTTCTTTATATAGAGATTTTATTTCCCTCATCCCTGCAGGATTTTTAAACCATCTTGTTCCTTTTTTTTTATTTTCTTCATTTATTATTTTAATGTAACTATGTATATTATCTGTATTAACGGTTTCATTTAATAGCGTTGTGTGTTTAGTGATTTGATCCACTACCTTTTCCAGTTTATTTAAATCATTGGCAATTGTTGCTGGGGTAAAGTGATGAGTCAATTCTAAATTCCACCTTTCTAATGATTTAAGAAACATTTTTAATGCCTCTCGATTTTTTCCTTCCGAAGACAACTTAATTCCCTGATTATAAAAATTCTTTGCTCTTTTTTCAACCCATTTTCTCAGAAAAATAGAAGCTACGATGATTGGAATTATAAACATCAAAAAACCACCGAAATCTTTTAATAAAGCAATACCTTCCGAATCCTTGCTAGCTGCCCATGCAATCGCTTCTACAACTAATAAAACTGCAAATACATATCCTACGGTTGTCGTTAATAATACTTTTCGCTTCATACTCATAGTCTCCTTTTCGCAGAATTAGGATTTAAAATTTATGCTTCCTTGTCAAAACGACAACCAAAAGTACTAAACTCCCTTTAATATTTAAGAATAAACGCATTATTTTAGCGTACTAAATTTAAGTCTAAGTCTAATTAAGTTTTAGATTCCAATTGTAAATGTCTGAACTTCCTCCTCGTGAAACATCAAAGCCATTTGAAAAAATATCGAAATCCTAGTTGTGGGTTCCGAGGAAATATAAATATAATCATTATCACAAGGGACTTTTGGTACAATGCCTTTTTATAATCAGCAAAACATAATCCTGACGTAATTACTTCATACTGCGATCTTGAGATGTCTTATGTTGAAGTTATTTCTTTTTTCCTAAAAGTTTCGCAGCTTCTTTATGATTTTTTAGCATTGCATTGGTGTGAGGTGTTCTTCCTAATTTATTTATTAATTTTGTGTCTGCGCCTTCACTAATTAAAAAACTAATAACTTCTGTATTACCTCCCGATGCAGCGTAATGCAGTGGTGTATCTTTATCGGTCGATGATTGGTCATTAATATTCGCACCTTCTTGAATTAGCTTTTTAACCAAAGCAACTGTACTGTGTTCAGCTGCAACGTGAATAGGTAAACATTGTTTTGATCCGCGATTGACATTTGCACCTTTCAATATCAAAAATTGTGCGAACGAATCATCTTTGTTGAAACAAGCATGAAACAATGAAGTTTGTCCATGTTTATCTTCGGCATCAATATCAATCCCATTATCAATCAATAATTCTGTGGTCTCATATGTATCTTCGAAATTACTTGTTGATAGACAATGAAGAGGTGTGGAACCATCTCTCAACCTTGTATTTACTGGAGCTCCTTTATTTATTAATAACTTAACAATTTCTGTATAGTTGCGGATCGCTGCAGAAAAGAGCGGTGTTGCCTTCGTTAACCGTGCTGAAGTATTTACATTTTCGCCACTATTGATTAATTTAATTGCCTCATCTAAATTGCCTTTTTCTATCGCTTTGTGTAATTTTGAGAGCCCAAACATTTGATTTCGTCTCCTTTTCTATTTCGTAAAAGATTCTTTCTTATTAAATGTTAAATATCTGTTTTACATATAATTATTTAATAACATAGTAAACATATTACGATCTTTCCTTGATTTAAAGAATTTTTTTGAAATTTTCAGAAAGACATCTTCCTCGCTAAGTGTTGTTCCCCAAATGAATATACTTCGCCACTTTTGGTCCATCCTGACAACTCTTTTTATTGTCTTACGATCTTTTTTATAGCTTATAATTATACCATGAGAGTCGAAAATGATGCTCTGTAAATTAAAAAAGTTAAGATTTCTAAAACCTGAATAAAACAATCTGTAACTTAAGAATATTAAACAAGATAAACCACCTAAGAAAAATAATGGGTTTTGTTTTAGAAGTTTATCATTATCCATAAATGCAATTATTAAGAACAAAAAAATTGAAGCACATAAGAGTCTAAGGATTCCAGAAATTGTAGTCCCAAGGTTTATGGGGTGATCAAAAATAATCGGAGCGGCTTCGTTTTCTTTCTTTAAGTGTGTGTTTAATATCTTTGATGATTCGTCAGATTCCATAGTTGAAGACTCTTTTGTTTCAGTCATTTCAGAAAAAAGCACTTTATTATTCTGATCCATATCAGAAGAGATATCATCCTTCTTGTGTGCCCAACCACACTTTTTACATATATGCTCCTTCCAATAATTATCATACTCTATCTCAAAACATCCACATTTTACGCAAGGATCTGATTTGATATAGGTTTTCTCTTCTGCACTCATAAAATCTTCTCCTTTCAATTGCTAATTTAACAAATGAAGTAACGCCTAAAATCTCGGAAGTTTAATTGTCTTTGAAATGACTTAGAACTTAGGATAGTCAATAAGTTTCAACCATTAAACGATTGCATGGCTTATTAAAAGGTCTCAGCCAACCTTTTAATATTATGGTTATATCTACTACATTAAACATTGAATATCAAGTATTTAAAAGATTTGGGTAATCTTTTATTATAGTTTTTAATACCCCGTCCGCTTGCGGCGGGGAGAAAGGCGGTGCTATAATACCGCCATTATGGAATTAGGCAAAACATCTCATAGTGTATACAAAATTCGCTATCATATGGTGACAGCGGTAAAATACCGAAAAGTATTACTTAACAGCGAAGTGGAAGCGTGTATCAAGGAAACCTTAAAAGGAATTTCCGAAAGATACGAAATAATTATCGATGAAGTTGGTTTTGATCAGAACCATATTCACATTTTTTGCGGAGCAGCGCCAGGGACAGCTCCTCTGCGAGTTATCAGCATAATCAAATCGGTTACAGCAAGAAAAATATTTGAAAAATTTCCCAAACTCAAAAAAGAAGAGTTGTGGGGCGGCGAATTTTGGAGCAATGGTAAATACATCGTCACAGTAGGCGAAGCGACATCCGAGAAGACAATAAGAAATTACATCCGAAATCAGAGTTTAGATAAAACAGAAGCCGAGACTCGGATGAAGCAACTCAAATTGTTTAGTATATAACTGGATGTTCAAACTATTACCAGATACCCCGTCCGCTTGCGGCGGGGAGTTTCATTTGAAAGAACTATTTACCGAAATTTAGAACAACGGATATCTGATGGAGTTGTGCTACCTGCAATTAAAACGTAACAAAATGATAATTGACCTTTAAATGGTTAAAGTGCATTATCTATCTGTTTTTTCTATTAAAAAAAGAAAAGGAGGTACAAATGAAATGTTTGTCAAGAAAATAAAGTTAGAGCCTAACTCTCCATAATTCGCCAATCTCAGATAGTCCGACATCTTCAGTAAAACTCCCCCTTATTACACAAACTGTTTATGTACATCCAATAAAATAAAACCACGAAGAGAACCAGAAAACAGAGAGCCGAAAAATTTATATTTGCCTATCAATCCAGCTCATAGGAACACATTGTACCACTTTTTCCACATTTTCGGAAATAAGGGATTTAGGAGAATGGCTCAAAATTGAACAGATGGACTTTTGGACAATCCAGGAAACCCAGCATGATGAAAAACATAGGTGATTTGATATGAAATGGCAGGATAAGACAAAGAAAAAAGCCTGCTCTGACAAGATAGAGATAAACAGGTCAAAAGTATACACTATCCGTGACCCAATCCAGCTTGCCTATATATTCTACCCACAGAAGACCGCAAACCTCAAAAGGGCTGCCTTCCTTGCCATATTTTTTGAGATGAAGAATGCTCCAAAGCAACGGCTTGAATCCACAGACCATATTGCAGAAAAATACGGCCTGAGCCAATCATCAATAACAAAGGTAAGGGCAAAGATGACCAGGATAGGTCTAATCAGAAAAGTAGGTTATTACTGGATATTCTCAAGCATACTTAAAAATACACTATTGAAACTCCTGGAGGTCATTGAATTATACAAAACACCAGCTGACCATACACAACTTGAAAGGGAAATGATGTATATCGATATTGCCAAGCAGTACAAGAGCCAGTTTTCAAGATAAAATCGAATGGAAAATCCTACCAGAAACGGCTCCTGACCCAACTCAAGATCCCCGAACAGTCATATAATTTACCTCACTAATGCATTTTTGGTAATTCCCTTGTCCGTTGGAGGGAATTACCCTCGGGGGTGTATGTATGAAAGATGGAATAAAAATAGATAAATTGGCCGAAGCACACGCAAGGCTCAAAGATGAAGAAATACAATGCGATGTACTGCAGGACATATTGCGGGAATACCAGAACAAAATACCAGAAGAGGACATCCTCCTTGGAGAATGCCAGCACACACCCGACCTTTTACTCGCAATAGACACAATTGAACAAGACGACCATAGAAAAGTCCTGTACCAGTGCCAGGCCTGCGGCGAAACAATCGAGGACATCCAACCGCTGGATGAATATGATATGAAATAAAAAGATAAGTTAAAAACTTCAAAAGGTGAAAAATGACTAAATGCGAGAAATGCAGAAGCAGGGTTTTCTTAGTGGATGAAACCTGCACATACCTGGAGATTGACGGAGAGGTATCAAAACAGCAAGGCCCTGGGGAATTACACAACAGGAACTGCGTGAGATGCACATACCCAACCCTTTACCCATCGGTAAAACATTATGATGAGGAATGACATGGAAGCCCACAAAGACATCATCCTTGAAGCACTGAATGATTACCGTAAGTTCTGGAGCGACAGACGGTGGCGAGACAAACCCTGCGAGATTTGGGAGGATAAAGTGCGTGAGTTAGAGGAAGCTATTGAGTTCATGGAGATTATATAAATGGTTAAATTTTCCCCATAGATTGAGGGAAAATTAATCCCTCTAAAAAGAATAAACGGAGGTGCCAACTATGGCAAAGAAATGGAAAAGAGTTGAATCCAAAATCTGGAAACCAGAAAACGAAGGAGAGTCAATCGAGGGTGTTTTGATTGCAAAAGAACCAAAAACCGAAGACATAGGTGCAAAATACACCATCGAAAACAAAGAGGGTGCATTCCTTATTTGGGGTTCAGCAATCCTTGACGATAAAATGCACCAAGTTCCAGTCGGTTCCGAGGTAAGGATTACATACGAAGGTCAGAAGAAACTTGACGGAAAAAAGAAACTAAACCTCTACGAACTTGATGTTGCAGAATCGGACAAGGAAGAGACACCTGCTGTGAAAGAAGAGGCAGTCGAGTAGAGGCTCCGGCCTCTTATTTTTTGATTTTTATTTTAAACTGGGTAGAAAATCAAAATGACAACTGACACAGACTGGGAAGATTTCGAGAAGTTTGATAATGCAGTAGGGGATGATGAATGAAAAGACCAAAAAGAATTATCCAATGGCTCCAGGTAGAATCACGAGACACTGAATGGGTTGACTGGAACAAAAAACCAGCCAAGGAATATTATGTGAAAATCCCTCTCTGGATTGTCAGAGCCTACCGTTTGCAATCCAAACTGTTGCCTGTAAAGGTTATCATCAGTGATGAATTCCGAACCCTTACAGCCAAGAATCGTGACGAGAGAAGGTCAGGTGCAGAGAGATACTTCAAAGAGAATTGGTTAAGTAAATCCATAAAGATGCGAAAGCTGAATAACAATTACATACAATTCCTTGAGGGTGATGATGAATGACCTGGCAATGCAGGCCTGATTGTGAATCTGACTGTTGCGGGATAGTGCCATTGCCAAAAGTCACAGTCAAGATGTTTGAGCACTTGAAACAACGCCCGGTTAAGGAAGTTTTGGAGGTCTCTGATGACGAAATCATACCTTTTACTGATGATATGAACTGCGTATTCCTTAGCAAAGATAATAAATGCGTAATTTACGATTCAAGACCCCCTGTTTGCCGTGATTATGGCATTAAGCCAGAGCTTCAATGCCCTTACATAAAAATGAATGGAAAACCAAGAAGCCCTGCGCAAGTCAAAAGTGAATCTTCAAAGGGCCGATCTATATTGTCTGCACTGGAAGTCTACAATATCATGAAACCTTTGTTCGCCGAAGCAGATGATGTCGAAAGAATGTACTGTATATTCGTCAATGCTAAAAACAGGCTCATAGCGATTGAAAAGATTGCCGATGGAACCATCTCGCGTTCAATGATCTATCCAAGGGAAATTATCAAGCGGGTCATTGCGCTTAAAGCGACAGGGGTGGTTTTCGTACATAATCATCCGTCTGGAGATCCGGAACCATCAATGGAAGATAAAAATATTACGATGAAACTGGGGATAGCGTTGTCGAGCATGGACGTTACCCTTTTGGATCATGTAATCCATGGGCGGCATGATCGGTTTGCCGGACACCGGTCGGGAGCCCTTGGCGTACAGACGCTGTTCGAGTTGGCTGTCATCGATGTCACCGGGCAGCGGCCAGGTGACCCCGGCCCGTTTGGCCAGGTCCAGATACTTTCTCACGGTGACATGGGAGATGGCACAGCTTTTGGCAATTTTACGGTTGGTGAGTTGGTGATCGAATTTGAGTCTTAAAACTTCTTTGAATTTTCGCATGGATAATCGGTCCTTTGCCATAGATCCTCCCAAATTTGAATTTGGAAAGGACTATCGAAAAAAATACGATTTATCTATGCGTTGGTTCGCCCCAACAAAAAGTGGTCACAATCAGCGGAATGGGTGGTCACAATGCAGCGGAATACGCAGTTTACCGCAATCGCTATCAATGTCATCATAGATTCTGATCTTCTTACCTTTGATTTCAACTGTGCTCAATAGCGTTTGTGCATCTAAGGCCAGCTCTGTGGAATCGATTCCATGAAGGCGATAGTTCTTTTAACACCCATCATATGTAGTCTTTTAAAGTAGGCTTCTTTTTTAATGTAATATTAATATTTTTAAGCATTGTATTTTCATTTCGGTTGTCAATTAAAGCTACAACACACCAAGAACCTTT
>Ga0208648_1001352_pt1 | contig 20319 bp, 22 predicted proteins | sample AntAceMetag02UKL_FD_184772 | JGI IMG/M metagenome (GOLD analysis project Ga0208648, IMG submission 184772) | Saline lake microbial communities from Ace Lake, Antarctica - Antarctic Ace Lake Metagenome 02UKL (SPAdes) (version 2) | ecosystem: Environmental > Aquatic > Non-marine Saline and...
GAGCTTCATTGCATTCTCCTTGGTTTTGCTTTTGGTGGTACAAAACAATACCACAAAATGCAATGAAGCTCAATATTTTCAGCGTGTTATGTCGGTATTCTTTGGATTTCTATTTTGCAAGAGGCCCATATATATAACCTGGATCTCATTATTTACCTGTACCTCTTTGCCACCGCGTATTTTAAGGTTACCGTTGGAGTATACATCGACAACCTGGGCTGTCAGAGAGGCTACTAAGTCTTCTTTCCTGACGGTTGTGCCGGCGCCTTCAAATTTGTTTGCAAAATTGGCTTCCACCAGGTTTGCAATATCAATGTTTGTATTATCGGTAATAAAGGGAGAATTTTCAATACCGAAGAGATGTGGAATACCAGCAGTCATACTTGATGAACGGTCAGTGGAAGTGGAAGCCTGTTTAGAAGCACTGGCATTTTCATCTATTGTTATTGTTACGACATCTCCGACCGTTCGCGCCTTGTGGTCAGCAAAGAGAGAGTGTTGCTCCCCTGGCCATAATGAACCATCGGTTCTTTCAGCTTCCCGCTGTGTCTGGATTTCCTCAAGTGGTTCCGGTATTTCAACAACGGAATCTTCTGGTCTGGCACAGGAACAAAGAAGAAATGCTGTACAGAATAAAACGAGTAGTTTTTTCATGTTAGATTTGGACCTCCACAAGGCCGGGGGCGGTAACTTTGCAAAAAATAATCTTACGTGAACCGCTGTTCATGACTCGGATGATTTGATCCTGTTTCCCGTTCATTGATGAAATTCCGGTGGCAGTGAGATGCATGCCATTTCGGTTGATAAGTATTTTTACGAGTTGCCCTTTATGGACAACGGGTGGAAAGTCAATAGAGCTGATATCCAGAACAGATCCGGATCGAAGACTTCTGGTAAGTTTCTTTCCGAGTACTTCTCGAAGGTCTGTGCATGGCGCTCTGAGGTCGGAGAGATCTTTGATTTGCAGTTGCACCATATCCGGACGGAGTATGGCCCCTCTTTTAACGTTTTGTGTGAGGATGGCAACGGAGGCGAGCGCCTCAAGTTTCCCTCGGATTGAAATGTTTTTTACGGTCTTTCCATCAACCTTATACACAAGTGAGAATCTACGGCTGCCGATAACATTAGGGTTTGCTGGGATGACATCAATCTCCAGATCGCCAAATGGAATCACAAAGGGAAGGGGAAGCTCCCTGGTAATAAAGGAGTAGTCAGCCACCGGCAGGTCATCTCTTTTTTCCTCAAAGAAGTTTGCAATTACCTGTTCAATCTGTTCGGGGCCTATTGGAGTACCTCTACGGTTAACGACTGTGTTTTTTGGACCATTCCATGTAAGGAAGGTGTCGATTGGAAAATTGTTAAGAAGGGTTGCTTTAATCTGCTCTGTGTCGAGTGTAATGCTTTGACCAGCTTTGGGTGCCAGGGCTATTTGTTTACTGCCTAGCGCCATGGAAAGAGGAGAATCTTCATTGAATTTTGCAACATCACCAAGGATTATAAAGGAGTCCGTTACTTCGGCAACAGGAGAAAATGTGATTTCCAGTGCTGAAGCAAGAGTAGGAAATGTTAAGATGAATGCTGATAGAAAAAGAAATAATCTATTCATAATTATACCAACTGGTTGGTAGTCTGCATCATTTCATCTGAGGTCTGGATGGTCTTGGAATTGATTTCGTAGGCACGTTGGGTGGTTATCATGGAGGCCATTTCTTCTACAATATTAACATTGGAGCCTTCGATGAAAGTCTGCAGTAAGAGTCCGTATCCGTCATCGCCAGGGATTCCAGTTTGGGGAGTCCCTGAAGCCTCGGTATCCCGAAAAAGGTTTCTGCCAACGGCTAACAAACCGCCATCGTTTGTAAATGTAACGGTCTCAAATTCACCAATTTCAGTACTGGTTGTTTCGTCTCCAATGATAGCACTGACCACTCCTGTTTCACTGATAGTAATCTGACGGGAACCATCTGGGATGGTGATGCCAGGTGAAATAGGATAGCCATCCGAGGTCGTCATACGACCATCGCCATCCCGTTTAAAGGCTCCGGCTCGTGTAAAGGCTGTTTCACCGTTTGGAAGCTCTACCTGATAAAAACCTGCGCCTTCTATGGCAACATCAAGTTCATTACCAGTCTGAATAAGATCTCCCTGGGTGAAAAGTTTCTGCACTGCTGCAGGGCGAACACCCAAACCCACCTGAATACCGCTTGGAGATTCGGTATCAGCTGAAGTCTGGGAGCCTGGAACTTTCATGATTTGATACATAAGGTCCTGGAAGTCTGCCCGGCTCTTTTTGAAACCAGTGGTTGAAACATTGGCAAGATTGTTTGCAATGACGTCAAGATTCAACTGTTGAGCGTTCATACCGGTGGTGCCGGTCCAGAGTGATCGTATCATGATGTTCCTTTAATTCTTGTTTGCTTTGAAATCGGATTATCCGACTGTTCCAAGTTCGTCCTGTTTCTGGCCAAGAGTTGAGTAAGCCTTGATGACCTTTTGATAGGTTTCGAATGTTCGGGTACTTTCGATCATTAAGGCCATTTCTTCAGTCATGTTCACGTTTGATATTTCAAGACTGCCAATATTAATGAGTGGTTCCTCGGTGATTATTTCCTGGCCCCCATCTTTCAGCGAGAAAAGAGTGTCCGATTCTCTTTTGAGAAGTTTAGTGTCATTTATGGTGTACACGGCTATGGATCCGACGACCTCACGAGTGCCATCAATGGCCAGGACAGATATTTCACCAAGGCTGTTTACTGAAATTTTTGAAGTATCAGTGTCTGGAATCAAGATTGGGGCGTTTCCATCATCGAGTACCGGCATATTGTTCCCTGTAAGCAGGGTACCGCCCTGATCCACGTGAAAATCACCTCTTCGGGTGTATCGGAAGCCATCCTTACTCTGGACTTTAAAAAAGCCATCCTGGTGAATAGCCATATCCAGAGGATTGCCGGTGCTCTTGACTGGCCCTTCGGTGAATTCTGTGAAGTTTTCCCGCACTCGACTGAAATTAATACCTTTGGCGTCGCCTATTTGCTGTTCACCACGTAAAAGAGACTCGAAGCTCATCCGTGACTTTTTGTAGCCAACGGTATTTACATTGGCAAGATTTGTAGCAATGTTTGCCAGTCGTTGTTCGCGGGAGATGGCTCCTGCGAGAGCACTGTATTTTCCTGAAACCATAATGTTTTTCCGAGAGGCGGGATTGGGTTATGTTTTTTTAGTTTTCACTTATTTTATCGGCTGTTTACTTCCTGTTCTTTAGCTCCTGCAAAAATACAGCAGATTAAAGGCTAACTTTGTTCGTTATCGGCAGGGGCTGAAGCCCCTGTTCCAGTGTGAGTCACGGTTAACTGACGAGATGTTGTGGGGCTATAGGCAGTTTCGTTCCCTCGCTTAGTCGCAATATGTGTTAGCCTCTATGCAGCCCTAAGGCTTCCTTGAAGGTCTTGCTTGTCTTCAACATTATGGCAGAGGTTCGCAAGCTTAAGGATTTGAGAAATTTCATTCCCTGACATACCAAGGCTAGAGGCAATTTCTTCTTTTTGTATACCTGACTGATGCATTTTCTTTGCATATATATAGCGTTCCGGGGGGTGGGTTTCCTTAGGTTTGGGAACAAAATGGGTTCGTGGGTTCTGTGGTTCCATTTGAGCTTCTGCCAGTCTGAGGGCGGCCAGGAAGTCTTCCCCATCGGAGTGTAAGTTTTCATTGCTTTCCAGTAGTTGATTTATCTCTTTGCATTTTGCATTCTGCATATGCAGAAAATTTGATCTCTCACCAAGGCGTTTTCGTAAAAGGATGGAACGCCAAAATAGTACTATGCAAAGTAAAAGTGTTATACCTGTCAGGAGTAAGTTGTAATCAAACATTTTGTTCTCTTGGTTGTGTGGTTTTCTTAATCACTTAATCAATTGAGTTTTTAACTTTTGTTTTGAGTTTAATCAGGGCCTGGCTATGCAGTTGGGAAATTCGACCTTCTGAAACTTCAAGGATGTCGGCGATCTCTTTTTGAGTAAGTTCCTCGTAGTAGTAGAGTGAGATAACCAAGCGTTCTTTTTCAGAGAGTTGTTGCAGTATTTCAGCTATAATATGGGTTAATTCATGTTGCTCGAGTATGTTAACGGGTGAGGAACTTTTATGGGTGTCTACCAGGGCGTCCTGGAATGATCTGCCCGTTTCTGACTGATCCAGCGTTTCATTAAGACTGACACAGCCAAGATGACTGACTTCCCCAAGCAATTTCTGATACTCCTCAAGCTCAAGTCCTAATCTGTCTGCCATCTCCTGTTCCTCTGGATAGCGGCCGAGCTTTCCCTCCAACTCCATCATGCATCTGTTAATGTTGGTCTGTTTTTCTCTCAGTGAGCGTGAAAACCAGTCGAGCTTTCGCATTTCGTCTAAAATCGCGCCACGGATACGATATTCAGCAAATGTCTTAAAGAGAATTTTCTTTTCCGGTTGAAATTTATTTGCCGCATCGATCAGGCCCATCAATCCTGCGCTCTTCATATCGTCGCGATTCATAAAGGCAGGAACCTGGGTGACCATTCTTCCTGCTATGATGTCAACAAGTGAAAGGTGATCCGTTATGAGTGCAGATCTGTCTATGGGCAGCTGTTGTGGGATGTAGGCCATGGCTTAACCTTTTCCTCCAATATCCAGTAATCGTTTCCAGAAAAATTGCACTCCGCCCTTTGGCGACGATACTGGTTGTTCTGAACTGATTGTTCGGGCAAGATTGGTGAAAGCCGTGGATATTTTTGATGATGGAAAAAGATCTACTATTACACGTTGTTTCCGAATAGCATCGGTCATTTGTCTGTCGGACGGTATGGAACCAAGGAAATCTATGGATATATCAAGGTAGCGATTGGAAACCATGGTGAGCTTACGATACACATCAAGGGCCTCGTTCTCATGCTGTATTTGATTGACGACAAGGTTGAATCGTTTTTCATGATACTGTGTTGAAAGAAGTTTCATTAAGGCATAGGCATCTGTGATGGCCGTGGGGTCAGGAGTGGTGACAACAAGTATTTCCTGAGCGGCGGTGTTGAAATAGGTAACGTTTTCGGAGATACCAGCTTCTGTATCGATGAGAACAAAGTCAAAATCATTGTGCATCTGGTCCAACCCATCCAGTAGTCGCAGTTTCTGGGTGGAATCGAGTCTGGTGAAATTTTGAACGCCGGAGCCTGCAGGAAGTATTTTTATTCCGTGTGGACCTTCAATAAGAATCGAACCGAGGCTTTGATCTCCTGAGAAAAAATGATTGAGGTTGTATTTGGGGGCTAGTCCAAAGACCACGTCAATATTGGCAAGGCCAAGGTCTGCGTCGAGTATAAGGACTTTTTTGCCGAGTTTTGCCATCGCTGTTGCCGTATTCGCAACGACTGCAGTTTTGCCAACACCACCCTTGCCGCTGGTAATCGAATATACTCTGGTGGCTGACTCAGGTTGGTCAGATGTGACAACAGAGTCTGAAATGCCTTCCATGGTTCTCAGGGTGTTAGCTTGATCCTGCACAGCAAAACGTAAATTATTCATTGGGTAATCCTTCACCGGGGGACATAATCAGCTTAGTCAAAATCTCTTTATCTGCTTCTATGATATCTTCAGGAACTCTTTGGCCGTTGGTTACGTAGGAATAGGGGATTTGTTCCTGAACCTGAATATCAAGAAGGAGGCCAAGGCTTGTGCACTCATCAATTTTGGTAACAATCGTATTGTCAATGCCAAGTACGGAAAACCGTTCAAAGGTATTAAAGATTTCTTTTTCACGGGTTGTGCCAGAAAGAACAAGGTGCTTCTCAATGGAGAAGTCCTGGTGAAAAAAAGAGGCAAGTTCCTCAATGCAGAGGCTGTCCTGTGGGCTTCTACCAGCTGTGTCGATAAGAATAAGATCCTTGTCTCGTAATTTCAGTAGAGCATGTTCAAGTTGTTCTGGGGAAAGTACAACTTCAACTGGAATATTCATGATATCGCCATATACCTTTAACTGCTCAACGGCTGCAATTCTATAGGTATCGATGGTGATAAACCCGACTTTGTTTGAATGTTTCCTGAGATAATTAGCGGCAATTTTGGCAAGTGTGGTGGTCTTTCCAACTCCAGTGGGGCCGACGAGAGCAATACGTTGTTGGTTTTTTGTTTCAGTGGAAGTGTTGGGGCTTACATGAAGTAAGTCATAGATGGTTGTCTCTACGAATTGTTGCTGCTTGAAAGGGTCTGAGATCTCTTCAAGGGTGAGTGATTTTCTGGCCAATCCAGAGATGAGTTGTGCAGTGTTATCACTGATACCATAATTTATAAGGCGTTGTCGCAATGACTGGAGAGGAGTGTCCAACTCGGGTGGGTGGTTTTCTTTGGTTACTGATTTGGCAACTGCTTGAGGTCGGTTTATTCGAAGCATTTCCTGACCAAGAATCTTGATCATGTCCTTCAGTTCGTCAACTTCACCCTGCAGATGGGACTGCTCTGCAACTTTTGTCACCTTTTCTTCCGGTGGAACAGGGATGTTTTTTTCTGGAGCAGAACTATTCAATTGTAAGGCAGAGTTGTATGTCAGCCCATTATCCGCTATAGGCCTGTTGTGATTTGAAAGCAGCATTCCACGTTCTGAGTCTAAAGCATTTCCCCTGGTATCTGGAGCGGTGAACGACGAACCACCCTTATGAGGCCATGTGTCGTCGATTGCAGCTGTGATTTCCATACGACTTTTACCTAAGAGTCCCAACTTTCCAGAACGAATGGTTTTTGTGGATAGAATAAGGGCATCGGGACCAAGTTCTGCCTTAACCATTTTAAGGCCGGAAGCCATATCTGAGGACTCGAATACTTTAACTTGCATTGAGGTTCACGCTGCCAATGGATCTTATTTTAATATTTGGAAGTATCTCATTGTGTGAAATAACTACCAGTTGGGGGAAATATCGTTCTGTAAGTTTACGTACATGAGGGCGAATCTGTGGCGCAGCGAGAGGGGTAGGGCGCTGACCTCCTTCAAAGAGAGGAATGGCCTCTCCGATGGAATCCAGAATAAGCTGGGCTTTAGAGGGATCGATAGCAAGATAGCTCCCGGTCTCTTTATGTTGAACGGACTTTGAAATTTCATTTTCAACATTTTTGTCCAGGGTGATAAGAGGGATGACATTGTTTACAGCGATGTCCTGGCTGATGCTTCTGGCGAGCGCATGGCGCACATATTCGGTGAGGATGTCGGTGTCCTTGGTGACTGGAGCCCAGTCGGCCATGGACTCAAGAATAGTACGTAGGTCACGGATTGAAACGCCTTCAGAAAGAAGATTTTGAAGGATTCGCATAATGGTTCCCAGGGAAAGAACAGCAGGAACCAGTTCCTCGATTAATTTAGGATAGCTCTTGGCGAGATTGTCGAGAAGGTTTTGAACTTCCTGCCTACCTATTAGTTCACTTGCATGCTGTTTGATGATTTCAGAAATATGGGTGGCCATGACGGTTGTACAGTCAACCACCGTATAACCGGCTATCTGAGCCCGCTCTTTTTTGTCTTCAGTTATCCATATCGCGGGTAGACCAAAGGCAGGTTCTTCCGTGGGAACACCTTTAATTTTTTCGGTGACCATACCTGGGTCCATGGCCATAAAATGACCGGGAAGCATTTCAGACTGAGCAACTTCAACACCTTTTAAAGAAAGGCTATACTGATTTGGAGCAAGTTGCAGGTTATCTTTAATATGGACTGGAGGAACAATAAAACCATTATTCATGGCAAATTGGCGACGTATAGATTGTATTCGAACCAGAAGCTCACCATCCTGTGAGGCATCAACAAATGGGATAAGGCCGTAACCCACTTCAAGTTGCAGTAGGTCTACATTCAGGAGTTCTTCGTAATCTTCATCCTTTTTAACAAGAGGTGCCGGAGCAGTTTCTTCGATCACCTGTTCTTCTTCTAAGCGTTTTGTCTTGTCGAGTTGATAAGCGGTGAATCCCAAGGCTAAAGAAAGAAGGAGAAAGGGTATAAATGGCAGGCCCGGGGTAAGGGCAAGGAGCATAAGAATACCGGAGACCACCCAAAAGGCGATGGCATATCTGCTGAACTGAACCTGAAGGTCGGAGCCAAAGTCACTGTCGCCGGAAGAGCGGGTGACGAGAAGACCGGCGGCAGTTGAAATGATGAGGGCAGGAATTTGACCAACAAGTCCATCACCAACGGTCAGGATGGTATAGTTTGCAGCAGCTTCAGCCATGGGCATTCCCTTTTGAAGGACACCGATGATAAAGCCCGCGCCAATGTTGACAAGAGTTATGATGATACCGGCAATGGCATCCCCTTTAACAAATTTTGAGGCACCATCCATGGAACCATGAAAACTGGCCTCATTGCTGATTTCTTCCCGGCGATCCCGTGCTTCGTTTTCGTTGATCAGGCCAGCGTTGAGGTCAGCATCAATAGCCATCTGTTTACCGGGCATGGCATCGAGTGTGAACCTGGCGGCAACCTCTGCTACCCGTCCGGCACCCTTGGTAATAACCATAAAATTGATCAGTACCAGTATAATAAAGATAACCAGCCCGACCACGTAATTGCCTCCAACAACAAACTGTCCAAAGGACTGGATGACTGATCCTGCTGCCGATGGACCCTCGTGCCCCTTGAGGAGGATTAGGCGGGTGGAGGCGACGTTAAGGGCGAGTCTGAATAGAGTTGTCGCAAGTAAAACTGCAGGAAATATTGAAAAATCAATAGCCTTTACCGTGAAAAGACTGATAATCAGGATAAGTAGAGCAATGGTGATGTTCATTGAAAGGAAAAGATCGAGCAACAGGGATGGCAGGGGGATGATCATGATCATCAGAATGCCTACCAGTCCGAGGGCGGCAATAATATCTGCACGCTGAAGAATAGCTCTCCAATGCAATTTCTCTAATATGCTACCCTGACCAGTCAGTTCCATTCGATCACATTATTTTTTTAATGAATACACGTGTGCGAGAATTTCAGCTACGGCCTTGAAAAGTTCTTCAGGGATCGCAGCACCCAGATCAAGTTTATGCAATAAACGAGCCACCGGAGGGTTCTCGATCAGGGGGACATTGTTTTCTCTGGCAATTTCCCGAATACGCATGGCAACGTGATCTGCGCCCTTGGCTATAACGACTGGGGAATCCATGGAAAGTGAGTCATATTTGATGGCAACGGCAAAGTGGGTCGGGTTGGTGACGACCACGTCGGCGCCGGGGACCTCGGCCATCATTCGTCTACGTGCCATTTCTTGTTGAATCTGCCTGATTTGACTTTTAATATAGGGATCACCTTCCATTTCTTTAAATTCTTCCTTTACCTCCTGTTTGGTCATCTTCATCTTTTCCTCCATCTCATAACGAGTGTAAAGAAAATCAATGGCAGCAATAAGGATAAGTATACCGCAAACCTTGGCGAGGATAAGGGTGGCAACGCGTCCGAGATAGAAGACAGTCTCGGTAATGCTGGTATCAACAAGAATAAGGGCTTCTTCAAAGTGGTTCAGCACCGTTGCGTAGGCTACCCAGCCAATGAGGGTGATTTTGAGGATAGATTTGACCAGATCGACCAGGCTTTTCATGGAAAACATACGGCCAAGTCCCTTTATTGGATCAAGTTTTGTGAAATCCGGTGATAGCGGTTGGGTGGTGAAAAGCCATCCTATCTGAAAGAGACTGGAGAAAACTCCAATGATTGTAACAAGAAGAAATAGAGGCAAAAGAAGGATTGCCATATCCTTTACAAGAAATATCGCTAAGTTATAGGTGCTACTGGGGCTTCCGTCATATGCAGTAAGATTGCCCCAGATTGAGGCGAGAAATTCGGAAAGGCTGTTCCAGAAGTTAGGCATATAAAACATCCAGAAAAGCAGTACCACTGTGAACAAGGCAGCTGTCTGCACCTCTTTGCTCTGCGGTACCTGGCCTTTTTTTCTAAAGTCAGCCCTGCGCTTATTCGACGGTGCTTCTGTTTTTTCTCCACCGCTGGAGGATTCTTCTGCCATATATGCTGGTAAGTTGAATTAATGAGTTATGATAAGAAGAAGCGATGCAAGTACTTTGCCATGGTTGAAACAAGATGGCAGAAGGATGGCAATCAGTTCAACATCTGCATAATGGTGAAAAATCGTTCCCCAAGATCGTCAAATTCCCGTCTTAAAAGAATGGTTACCAGAGGAAGAGTCAAACCAATGACTGTAAACGAAATGCCAATATTTAAGGGGAATGAGAGGAGAAACACATTGAGTTGAGGGAACACTCGTGCAAGAATACCAAGAATTAAACCCGAAAGGAGAAGTACAGCGAGCACGGGTGCACTGAATTGTATGCCTAATATGAAAATTCTGGATGAGAGTGTGATTAAATAGGGGATGGCATCACCCGAAATATTAAAGACACCGGGAGGAAGTATTTCATAGGATTGGGCGGCTACCTGAAAAAAGACATGATGCCCATCAATAGCCAGGAATATCAGAATTGCAAAAACGTTTTGAAACTGCGAGATAAGGGCAAGTTGTCGTTCGCCCGAAGGGTCAAAAATATTGGCTGCTGCAAAACCCATTTGATACCCTATCACTGTTCCACCAAACTCCACTGCGGTAAAAACCATTCGTGCAACCAGTCCTATCAAGGAACCAAGCAATACTTCTGAGAGCATGAGTAACAGAAAAGTTCCGGGTTGAAAAGAAACTGGAGGAATGGATGGTTCCATTACAGGAAAGAGAAGCAGAGCAGTCATAAAAACAAGTCCTGCCTTCAGCTGTGGAGGTGTCTGTGCGGCAAGAAGAACAGGGACTGCACCAATAAATCCTGCTACTCTGGAAAGACAGATAAGGAATATCTGAAATTCGTTTATGGGGATTGTCTGGAAATCCACCGGGGCTTAGAAAGTTGAGATGGTGGTGAAGATGGATATCGTAAAGGTTGTCATGGTGTGAATCATCCAGGGGGTCATAATAAGGAGAGTAATAAAAACTGCTACTATTTTAGGGATGAATGTAAGAGTTTGTTCATTTATCTGAGTAGTTGCCTGAAAAATCGAAACGATGAGCCCTATTATCATTCCGGCCAGGAGCATTGGACCAGACATCATTAATGTTACCTGGACGGCACGTCTGCAGATGTCTACTACAAATTCATCGGTCATATCAGCCCTGAAAGCTTTTAATGAGAGAACCAACAATCAATGCCCAACCATCTACTAATACAAAAAGAAGCAGTTTAAAGGGCATGGAGATGATTACCGGGGGGAGCATCATCATACCCATGGACATAAGGATGGATGCCACTATCATATCTATAACGAGAAAGGGTACATAGATCATAAATCCCATTTTGAATGCCATCTTAAGTTCTGAAAGCATAAATGCGGGAATAAGGGTCATGGTGGGGATATCATTTTTATCGAATGGTTCATTATCCATGGTGATGTCAGAAAGCATACTGAGTTCTGATTCTTTCACCTGTGAAAACATGAAATCACGCATCGGTTCTACTGCTTTATTGAGAGCATCATTCTGATTGATTTCTTCGTTCAGATAGGGCTGTAAGGCTTCATCATTTATTTTGTTTATGGTTGGAGCCATAATGAAAAAACTTAAAAAAAGTGCCAGTCCGATGATTACCTGGGTTGGCGGCATGTTCTGGGTTCCCATCGCTTGGCGAACGAAACCAAGAACAATAACAATACGGGTAAAACAGGTGGTCATAAGGAGGATGGCAGGAGCGATGGAGAGGATGGTGAGTAGAAAGAGAACCTGTAAACCTGTGGAAACCTGCTCCGGGGTAGCAGCATTTTCCACTCCAAAACTGATGGTTGGCATGCTTACAGCATGGCTTACAGTGGGGAAAAAAAGAACACAAAACGGCAAAGTGGCAGAGAGAAATCGGCTCAATGTACCTGGGATTCGGTTATGATGAGTGTTCTTCATGCTGTTCAGTTGCAGAGGCAAGGGTTGTATCAAAAGAGGGTTTTTCACCGTTCTTAACAGGTTGGAGAGATGAGAGAAGTGAGATGTTGTCATTACCAAGGCCAAGAAGGAATTTTCGGCCTTCAACCTCAACAAGGCAGATAGCCTTTTTTGGTATAAGATACCGGATTTCTATGACTTTGATCTTTGATTTTGCATTCGACTGGGCAAAAGAGAATCGCTTTCTCATCAGGCCATAAATAATTAAAATGATACCAAGAACAACAAATAGGCCCCATAGCATTCGGAATCCGGCAGAGAGCATTGAAGGAGCACTACTTTCTATCATTTCAGTACCCCTAGCCTAATTGCTCTATACGATCAACCGTACTCACAACATCGGTGAGTCGAATGCCAAATTTATCTCCCACCATTACCGCCTCGCCTTTTGCTATAAGTCGGGAGTTTACATAAAGGTCCAGAGGCTCACCGGCAAGTTTGTCAAGTTCGATGATATAACCTTCTCCCATTTTCAAGAGATCTTTGAGAAGTATTGTACTCCTGCCGACCTCAACTGATATCTGGAGGGGAACATCATACAAAAATTCGAGTCCTCGTTCCGATTGTTTGTGAGTTGTTGAGGAGGAAATCTGAGAATCCTCCTCACTGGGGGACGAGGGATAATCCATCCCCTCGTCATCAAGTAATTCTTTAATCTCTTCAGGTTGAGGCTTTGAGCTATCCTGAATATTTTCTTCTGCCATATTATTCTCCTTGATCGTAAACGCCTGTCAGATGGATAGCTTTCTTACCACTAATTATTCCTGGATTGGCGAAAAATTTATGATTTTCTTCAACAAGTACTTTGAGTGGGGAATTTGGGTCATAATCGATATCGATAATATCACCTTTCTTAAATTTCATTATCTTGCGAACCGGGATGGATATGGTTCCAGATTGGGCAATAACAGTGGTTGACATTTTTTTAAGCTCTCCAAGAAGTAAGTTCTGCCAACCGGACTGATGGACTGTTTTAACAGTCAGAAGGTCACGTAACTGATCACGGATAGGGTCGAGTGTAGCCACTGGAAAGACAATGTCAAAGCTTCCTGATAAATTCCCTACTTTTATTTGGAATCGTCCAGACAATACATCGGAATCTGCCTCAGCAATTGAGACAAGCCTTGGATTCGACTCTACTTTGACAACGGTAGAGGCCAGTGTGATTATCTGATTAAAGGACTTATCTATATCAGAACAGGCCTTAATCATGGTGGATTTGAGGACATTGAGTTCAATGGTGGTGGGTTTTCGATCAGGCTGTATGGGTTCCATTTCAGTGGAGGCGCCAAGCATAATTTCAACAAGAGAAAAACAGAGCTGGGCATCGAGTATCATCAGAGCCCCGTTTTTCAGAGGATCCAGGCCCAGGACACCAATTGCCCCGGCATCTTTCTGGGAGAGAAGGTATTCCTGGAACTCAAAAGTCTCAATCCCCGTTCGGGTGATAGTGACATTTCTCTGAAGATGATTGGTAAGACTAATACCGAAGTTATATGCAAAGTTATCCAGTATAATATCTAGATTGGGAATACGTTGTTTGCTATCGGCACTACTTGACATCTGGAACAGGTTCAGAGGTAAAACATCAGTCCGCTCAGCAGTGGTGTCGGCATCCTTCAGGTCAGTGGAGACCTGTCCGCTCTTGATGGCAAGTAATAATTCAGCAATCTGTTTTTTGTTTAGGATCGGTTCCACTGTGATTCCTTGGGTTTATTGGACAACAAAGTCAGTGAAATAAATAGCCTTTATTTTGCCGGTTTGCAGGAATGAATTCACCCTACTGATAAGTTCAGCCTTGAGTTGCTTCTTTCCCTGGAGATCCTGGAGTTCTTCATAAGTTTTATTGCCAACCAGCAGCAGGATGGCATCCCTGATCTGGGGCATACGTTTGTTGGCTTCTTCCAGGGCCTCTTCTCTGTTGAGCTCAATGGTGAGAGAAGCCTTAACGTAATGACTATCCTCTTCACTGATAATATTGACGATAAATTCTTTTATTTCTACCATTGGGCCAATGGCACTGCTTTGGGTTAAATCAGGAATGGGTACATCAAGACCAGGGTCAATTTCTTCTTCAACAACCTGGTCAGGTTTCAAAAAGAAAAATGCAGCTCCACCAATGATTAAAAGGAGAAGAACGGCCGCAGTAATGATAATTATCAATTTCTTCTTACTGCCCCCCTCACTTGATTCGTTTTCTTCTTTTTTATTTTTATCCTTATCTGCCATAATAATATCCTTGTGCTTTAAAGTGGGAAATCTCCGGGTGAGTTGCTTTTAGCTTTTGGTCCTATGCTGCTATTGGTACGGAGAACAAAATCGACTCTTCTGTTTTTTGCCATATTTTCTTCAGAAGTATTCGGGACTATGGGGCGATCAGAGCCATAGCCTATAGCTGCCATGCGGTCAAGAGGAAGCAGGTCACTCTTTTTGAAAAAACGCATTACAGCGACTGCTCTTTCGACGGAGAGGTTCCAATTACTGATTTTACGTTTTGAAATTGGAGTGTTATCCGTATGGCCTTCAATTCGTAATCGCATGGGGAGCGGTCTGATAATATCAGCCAGGCTGCGTAAGGTAGGGTATGCAGTTGGGGAGACAGTTGCTGTACCCTTTTTAAAGAGAATAGAATTATTAATACGGAGAATAATGGTATCATTTCCTCTTTTTATAAGTTCAACATCTTCAGGAATTTTATCAGATTTTAATTGAGACTGTACCTGCTTGTAAATTTTTGAAGCCATCTCATTCTGAATTGGTGAAAATTTAGAGATGGGAGGTGATGGTATAACGGGTATGGAAAATTTACTTGGTGCCGGTAATGAATGTGCTCCAAAGGCACTTCTTATAGAGGCTGAGGCTTCCGCAAATTTCACCTCCTCCATGTTTGCCATGGAAAGAAGAAGAACAAAAAAAGTGAGAAGCAGGGTGACCAGATCTGCAAAGGTTGTCATCCAGGCAGGCGCACCAGCAACACATGTTGGACATTTGGGACATTTTACCTCTTCAGCGGTTCCTTTGTTGTCATCATCGGCCATAGTCGTAATACCCTTTTACTTGAACGTTGATTCTCTAAGTTTCGGGGCTATAAATGCGTGTAACTTCTGTTCCATTATTCGTGGGTTCTCCCCAGATAGGATAGATTGCATTCCTTCAATAACGAGTTGTTTGATCAGTGTTTCAGAGGCAGAGCGATTTGCGAGCTTTCCAGCCATGGGTGCGAAAAATACATTGGCAAGAACCGCACCATACAGTGTGGTAAGCAGCGCTACTGCCATAGCAGGTCCAATGGAGTCGGGATCGCTCATGTTCATAAGCATCTGAACAAGTCCAATAAGAGTACCTACCATACCCATGGCAGGAGCATATCCTGCGAGAGAGACAAAAATAGCCTTCCCCTTCTCGTGGCGTTCCTGAAGGTATTCAACTTCGGTGTTAAGCATGGAGCGCAGGGTCTCAGGCTCCTGACCATCAACTGCCATCTGCATGGCTTTTAAAAGAAATTTATCTTCCACGTTATCCATCATTCCCTGGAGTGAGAGTATTCCTTCTTTCCTTGCTTTATTGGCGAATTCCATAAGCTGGACTATTAAAGCATGCGGTGACTCATCTTTGTTAAAGAGTGTTTTTTTGGCGATTGCCGCAGCACCTATTATATCACTTAACGGGTAGTGAACCAGCCCTACTCCAATGGTTCCTCCTCCAACGATCAGAGCGGATGGAATATTGATGAAAATTCCAAGTGGCCCACCTTGAAGAATGGCCATAAGCATAAGGCCAATCGCTACAACCATGCCAACAATTGTTCCAATATCCAATTAAAATCCCCCGCTACAGAAAATGACGTCTAGAAATGTATGATTAATCTTATATTCTGGTGATTTAAAAAACAATGCAAAATATATTCCTAATTATATGGGGAGAGGAGGTGGTTGATGCTTCTTGTTGAATTATCAATTGTTTTTGGTTTTATGGGAAGGAATAAAATGATAAAATCAAAGAACTGTCAAAAAAATGACAGGGTGAGGAGGGATATGGAATGAAAATGCATAGAGCACTGAATAAAAAATAAGTGCTCTATGCGAAAGGACAGAATTATTATTAGCGCTTTAGGTTAATCAATTCGCCTAACATTTCATCAACGGTAGTGATGATTTTTGAGTTAGCCTGAAACCCTCTCTGGGTGGTGATCATTTTGACAAATTCCTGGCCCATATCCACAGTAGATTGTTCCAGAGAATTGGTGAATATACTTCCAAGCTCAGGCCCTGGAATACCAGATCTGGCGGGTCCCGAGGCTTCTGTTCCGACATACATATTGGAACCGATCATTTGGAGTCCGCCAGGGTTGGTGAATTTTCCCAAAACCAGGGTTGAAATATTTACCTGTTCACCATTTGAGTAGGAAGCAATAACAACTCCTTCTTCATTTATGCCCACATTAGTCAGATTTCCTGCAGCAAAGCCGTTTTGATCCTGAGAAATAACAGTGGAAGCACTATTAAACTGGGTTGTTTCAAAGGTGAGATCAATGGGGACAGCGGGATCAGATCCGTTGAGCCAATCGATGGCCGGAATCTGGCCGTCTCCACCTCCAGTCAGAACACCTTCCGTATCAAATGTGATAGGTACAGCCCCGGCACCTTCTTGCACGGTTCCCAGAGTATCCTCAGCACTCCAGTGCCAGGTCCATGAATTTACTGCGGCATCTTTTACAAAGTAGAGGGTAACCAGGTGCGAGGTGCCAAGAGTGTCATAAACGGTGGTAGATGCAGAATAGTTGTAGGTCTCCGGAAGATTAATGTCGAATGCAGGAAGAGCTGGAGGTGCCACCTCACTGGCATCAAGATTGGTGTTAAAAGTCATTAAATCTGTTACCTTGGCTGGGACCAGTCCCTCATTTGGAACTTGAATATCCGTTGGATCACCGGCAATAAGATTGCCATCATCATCAAAGGGTTTACCCTGAACACGGAAACCTTCCGGATTTACTAGAAAGCCGTCTTGGTCAAAGCGAAAAGCACCGGCCCTTGAGTAATAGGTGGTGTCGTCACCGGGTTCTTTAAGCAGAAAAAAACCTTCACCCTCGATGGCTACGTCTGTGTTTGAAGCAGTGGCTTCGAAGGTTCCCTGGCTGAAAACATTGTCAACTTTAGAAACAGTGACACCACGCCCAACTTGAGATGCCCCTCCAGAGCCGGAAATATTACTGGAAAGAAGATCTGAAAAAACAGTACGCGCCGCCTTAAAACCGACAGTATTGGTATTAGCAAGATTACTACCAATCACGCTCATTGCCTGTGAGTTGGTGTTGAGTCCACTTACGCCGCTGTACAGTGCACTGGTTATTCCCATGGATGAATCTCCCCTTTAAGGTATGGATTTTAGAAGAAAAATTATCCAGCTAAAAAGTGCTGGAGTGAATCCTGAGCGATCTGTTCTTCATCCGTGGAAGCAGATTCTTCGTTGGTCGGTGATGTTGACGTCCCTGTAACATCGGAGGTGATATCATCTACAATATCTTCTACTACTTCATCTACTACTTCATCTACTATTTCATCTATAATTGATTCTTCTTCATCGATTACTGTATTTTGAGTATATATTCTATCTGACTGATACACGGCAATAATTGCATTGCTGCTAATCTCAGCACCAGCCAGAGTCTGAATGATGGCTTCTCCGGTCTCACTGGAGAAATCCACGCCGGTTACTTCCGATTGAACAAGAGGGGCGGCAGCAATTGTTGAACCTTCCTCGGCTGAGCTAGCTTCAAGAACTAAACTATATGTCCCTTCGGGAACAATGTTACCTTCCTGGTCTAGTCCATCCCATTGGAGAAAATGATTTCCCTGGCGCATTTCTGTTGGATGCAGAGTGGTAACCGTTGCTCCATTTTCATCTTTGATATGCATTGTGACAGAAGCTGCTGTTCCATCCAGCTGGTAACCAATACTGACAGGATCGCCATTAAAGGTGAAACCGGAATTAGCATAAACAACTTCTTTTCCAATGAGATCCATGGTTGCAAACCGATCGGATTGCTTTTGAGTGCTTGATAATTCAGCCATTGAGTCATTGAGGTTTTGAAGTTGTTCCAGGGAACTGAACTCAGCAAGCTGAGAGGTGAACTCAGATGCATCGTCTGGATTTAAGGGATCCTGGTTCTGCAATTGGGCGACAAGAAGAGTGAGGAAATCTTCTTTTCCCATAATATCTTCGCTACTACTATTGGTATATGTCGGTGTGAGATTTGCAGCGGTTGGAGTTGCAAAAATATCAGCTACATCAGTCATTGATCTGTTCCCGATTAAATGGTGAAGGTTCTCAGGGGGTGTTATGCCTGAAGATTGACCCCGGAGGTGCCCACATGAGTTTCGTTCGTTTCTTTTTGGCTGTCCAACAGTATATCAAAGGAGTCGTTGTCTTGAGTCAATGATTTGCCCGATGTGAATTCTTGCTGACTGGAGCTAAACTGTTCCTGGAATAATTCTTTTTGGTTTCCACCATCGCTATCGAGGGAAATTACAAAGGAATCAACCGTGAAGCCCTGTTCTTGAAGAACTGCACGAAGACGTGGCATTTGTTTTTCCAGCGTTTCAAGTACCTGTTGGCTTTGAGCAACAATGTTAGTTTTTATGGAATCGCCCTTTACTAAAATATCAATTTTCAGTGCCCCGAGTTCCACAGGGTGGAGTCGCATGGTCAGTTTACTAGTTTGCAGTCTTGGATTAACGCTAAAGCGTTGAATAAGGTTGTTTAGTATTTCTTTCTCAGGGACAGGGAGATGAACACCAGGTGCCAATTTCCCTTCGATACTGGTCGGGGGGGGGGACGTTACCGAACTTGTACTGAGCTGTTGTCCGAAGGCGGAATCACCTAGTTTCCCTTCTGATACAGTACTTCCGCTAGTCTGGTTGAGAGTATTTTGTACGTCTACTTCTGATTTGTTTTGTTGTTCGGTTCCTTTCTGGTCGTTGTTGCTTTGCTGGAACCCCGCGCTATTCTGTCCTTTTGACTCACCAAATTTTGCATTATAGAATTGTTCGTTTACATCCTGTTGAACACCTTCAAGTTTTACTGAATTTTGTGTGTTACGAACTGTGTTCTCGGGAGATAGGGGAATTATTCCAACCTGTCTGGCCTGGATAGCACTATTTTGGGAATCAGCAAGTAAAGGATTGGATAAATTCTGTAAATTTTCGCCCCCCCTTTGAGAATCAGCTGCTGAGAGTGCGCTGCCGTTAATAGTGATCGACCCATTATTTTTACCCTGGTCCAGTATTTGTTGAATTTGTTGCAGTAACAGTGTTTCAGCCTTGGTTGTTGAAGGAAGATTGTTTTCTGTCCCTGCTGGAATCACAGGAGGAGAGGATTCCTGCTGACTGATTGCTGTTGTGGTCATTCCTTCAATTGTAAAACTGTTGGAGGCCTGATGTGGTACCTGTACTTGTAATATGTTGTTATGAGGAACTGCTGCAAAACGCTTTTCTATAGAAGCAATTGTAGTATCATTTGTACTAATTAAAGTGTTGGGGCTGACTATAGAAGCAATTGTAGTATCATTTGTACTAATTAAAGTGTTGGGGCTGACTATAGATGCAATTGTAGTATCATCTGTACTAATTAATGTGTTGGCGCTGCCTACAGAAGCCATTGTAGTATCATCTGTATTTATTAATGTGTTGGCGCTGCTAATTGACTCGGGATTTACACTGTCATCATTGGGGAAGGTATCAGTACTCTTATCTGCATTGTCACCAGCGAAACTGTCATTTTGCTCATTGCCCTTATCAAGGGAGGATATTGCTTCATCCATGGCAGGAGAAAATCCACCGCTGTCTTCACCCTCTATGGCGACGCCACTTTGCTGTGAGGCAGTATTTGGTGTTGCCTTATTGGGACTAAGAAGAACTGTTTCCATTCTTTTTTTACTCCACCTTAATGGTCGTGAATATTGTACTGAGTTGTGAGGCTTTGCTCTTATCCATACGGTCAAGTATTTTTGCCGCAGATTTAACTTTCATACCAGCCAAAAGATCTGCTGCAAGCTGTTCATCAAGTGTGGCCAGAGCCAGGGCAGCACGATCAGGAGTCATTTTTGCGTATATGAGACTTAAATCTTTTGTTTTTTGTAGCTCCTCAGCATCTTTTGCAGTTAATAACTCTTCTATTTTAATCTGTATTTTCTTCAATTCGGCAAGCTTTTCATCAAGTAAAGGGTGTTGAAAAGTATCTTCCAGGAACCATTTTACATGTAGCCAGGGCCGAATAATCAGCATTTTTCTTCGTTTATGTATACTTAGCAGGGCTTGACGTTTAAAACTTATCAATCGTTTTTTGA